>Ga0194110_10000645_pt1 | contig 45263 bp, 26 predicted proteins | sample TA2Kig1200mmetaG_FD_146192 | JGI IMG/M metagenome (GOLD analysis project Ga0194110, IMG submission 146192) | Freshwater microbial communities from Lake Tanganyika, Tanzania - TA2015032 Kigoma Deep Cast 1200m | ecosystem: Environmental > Aquatic > Freshwater > Lake | place: Tanzania: Lake...
CAGTGCAACCTCAAGAGAAGTATATGGGATAAAAACAATCAAAGCGGAAGATTATGTATCGTTCGGAAATGATCGAGATTATGATGGTGTTACAGAAACTATCGAGTTAATCTCGGAAACTAATACAATGTCAAATGATGAATTAATTCAAGCGTATATGTATGGGTGGTTAATTGTTCAATTCCATATTGCTGGATATACACAAATAGTTGCTAAACATTATTATGAAAGTTTAAATATATCTTATCGTCAATTTTATGATACTTTATTTGAATTCATAAAATCAGATTCTGGTGTAATAGGGGAGCACTATAGGGAAATTGAATCTGCAGTAAATCATTACATGAAAACTGGAAAAATATTAAATAAAGGCAAGCATGGGCATACTCTACATGCTGGAAGTTTTGCCTTTATGTTTACCAATAAGGACCAAATTTTTAAACTTGTAGAAAAGGCAACACAAACATTAAACTCAATCACAACAGATATTATATCTTTACAACGTGCATTTATCTTTGATGAAAAAACTGAATATCCATTTTATCTAACATGTGAAAACGCGACATACAAAGTAGATACTGAATTTAAATCCTTCGATAAAAACGATCCTCATACCGTGTTTATTTTACGGCGCAAAGGTCTATTGAAGAATCAACTATGTAGGGTTTAAATGCCTCTACTGCCTCATCCCATAAAATACGATGCTCGTAATCTTTATTCTTATCAATTAGAGCAATAGTCACCGTAAATCTTTTATCATCTGTTGGATTATAAGAACTATGTAAAGGTCCAACATTAATTAATCCGCAAGACCCTATCTCAACTTCATATTCTTTTTTGCAGTATTCTTCTCTACTAACTAAAACTTGACCATGATAATGATCATTAGTTCTATCTCCAACAGTATATTGACTACGTTCTGGAATAACTGTTGAGCAAACTTGTTCCGCACTAGTGCTTACTCTCAAAACCATGTCAGATGTCCACCATCTCATAGTGCTTCCTTTAGCACCAAATTGGAATATCAACTTTGCCCAATCAGCATAATATACGTTATCGGAATGTATAACACCATCATCGTGTGGTGGGGTATAGAAAAATTCTATCCAATGAGATGTGAATCCTAAACTATTTAACCAAGGTAAAATTTTATCATTACCTAGGTCTTTAAATTGAAGTTGCTTATGGAATTCTGGCCATCTCATACCCTCAGTTTGATACTTTGAAGTATCAATATTAGGAATGTAATCTCCAATATTCAAAAATCTATGATAACGATTCATAATTAAATTTGTGGCGGTTCTACAGTTTTACTTTGACTATCCAAGTTTGGTTCGTTAATTGGTGCCCCAAGATTTTGATCTGCTGCGAGTGGTTGACCAGTTGCTGGATCAATAGGTGCGTTTGGATCTGGAATGATTCCAGCAGCAATTTCTTTCTTAATAAGTTTATCTTGTTCAATAATTTCTTCATCAGTTTGACGAAGAATCTTACGTCTTACATAATCTTGTGAGTAATATTTACCAATATATGGTTCTGCAGTTGCTGCAATATTCAGTCTTTCTGTCATTAATTCCGCATCTTTTAATTCTGCAAAATGATTGTCATATAAGAAGTCATATTGAATATGCTCTTCCATCAACTCCCAATCTTCTGGAGTAATAATATTTTTAAGAAGAAGTTGAGTTCTTAACATGTCATTAAACATGTTGGAAAAACGCTTTCTTAATCTACCAACAAATTTAGTAAATTTAAGTTCGTCTCTTAAAATTTCTGAAGATCTTCCAAGATTAAATCCTTCCTGACCACCAATTCTAGAAGATGGGACATTTAAAGAACGATATAATTTTTCTTGGAAGTATTTAATATCAGATAGCTCCCCTAAATTTTGACCTCCAGGAAGAGTGGAGATTTCAGTTCCTCTACCACCTTCTCTTCTTGGCAACCAAAAATCTTCAAGCATACTCATATATTTTTTATCGTCACGAATTTCACCAGTATTAGCATCATACACTAGTTTATTACGATAACGCATCATAACATCACGGAGATATTGTTCCGCTTTAATTTTGGGGAGATTACCTACGTCGATATAAAAAATTCTTCTCTCTGGTGCTCTTGATAAACGATAGATAACAAGAGAATCCTCAATCATACGGAGTTGATTGAGAGATTTAATTGCTTTATGAAGATATGAAAGAGTTAGATTTTTATTTCTGTCAACTAATCCAGATGTGCAATAAGTAATAGAATCTTTTGAAAACTTAGTTCCCTGATTAACTTGATTTGAACTATTATTGATTGTTCCTATCTGATTTGCTGACGCATTGTAAATAAAATATTCTTGGATATCTGGGAATCCAGAATCCATCGGATCCTTTTCTCCATTTGGTCCAAGTCTTGCATCATTCTTATTGCCTTTAGATGCTTGTCTAACATGACGCATTTTTAAGGCATCAATATATCTTAATTCTTGAATTCCGTCTTGAGGATTTTTTAAATCAATAAGTTTGTGATAATAAAGTCTACCATCAACATACCAATTCCTATAAATTTCATGGCACTTTTTATCAAAGTCCATTAATTCTAAAATATGTTTAAATTCTTCTCTTACCTTTTTTTTAAGTCCGTCACTGGCATTTAAATTATCAAGGTCAATTTGAACTGGACTATCGTTAGTATCACTAACAATCGCTTCATTGACAATATCTTCAATTGCACCATCCACTTCAGGATGAAGTGCCATTTCTCTATAACGTTTGATTAAATCAAATTCACTTCGATAAACACCTTCAATATCTACATAAGAACCAAAAAATCCACTAGTAAGATAATAGTCGGCCCCGTCCTCATTATTCTGAGGAACGGGGGAGACCAATCCTGATGGTTTTTTATTACTATCCTCAATAGAGAATCCAAACAATTTTGCCATTATATGTAAGTAATTTAAACTGTTATACTATTTATTAGGTAATAGCAGTTGTAGTTTGATCATTACTCTCAGCTTGCCACCACTGAACTTGGAAGTCTACAGTATATTCCTCAATAGTATCTGATGTATCATATGAGAGATCAATTTGTGATACATTAGTTGGGAATATATCATAAAGTCTGTATGATCTCAGTGGAGTATTTGTGGTTGATGAAGTATTGGCAGTTGAAAACCTAGTTTGTCCTCTACCTAGTTGATGAACATATGCATCAACCATATATGATGCTGGACTGGTTGCTCCAGTAGCATTGCTCAATTTACTAATTTGGTTCATCCACTGTTCAAATGAAGTTCTTAGTTTAAAGTCTTCATCATTGATAACTGTGACTGTCCAAACATCAAATGTACGATCTCCAGCGACTTTTAAAATTCTTCCTCTAAAAGGAACGTCGATTGATGCAACGTTTGATGCTGGAAGAGCAGCGGATTTGCAAAGGAAATTAAAAGTTTCATCGTCCCAACCACTTACAGAAGATGGGAATCTTGGGATACTGACCTCAAATAGGTTTGGTCTTGCTGCACCGCCTTGAAGTTTTGCTTTGAAGTCGGTGATAGTTCTGATTGCTCTTGCCATTGTTAGGGTTCCTCCTTTTTATTTAATAATCCAGTAGGTCAAACTCTACCAGCGACTTCTTCAAAACTGACTCCAGTTCTGGTCGCAACAAATGTTAGAGTAATATAGTTAATAGATTTAGCTGGTTTCAGGAAGATATCAGCTCTAAATTCGTTATTATCAATAATATCTGGAGTGTTGTTGGTTTCATCGCAAATTACAAGATAATCATAAATTCCTCGCTTAGCTTGAATATCACGTAAGTAAGGTTCAACAATGTTTACAAAATTAGATCTTGTAATCTGATCGTTAAATTCAAAGAGTTGTGCTTCAGCAGCTCTCTCCAGAGCTTGCTCAACTGTTAAGAATAATCTACGAACGTTAATTCTATCAAAAGCAGATGCATAAGCTAGTGCAGTCTTATCTCCAAAAAGAATTACGCCTGCTCCAGTTTGATTGACAATTGAATTAACTCTTGCAGAATATAAAGAATCTCTTTGAGATTTATTTGGATTAAATGCTAGTTTAATAGCATTCTTTAAAACACCTCTTTGCTGACCAGCAGGTGAGAACCATGGATAAGCAATCAGATTTGTTCTTGCCATTAATCCAGCAACATCTGGGTTGCAAGGAATATAACGGAATAAGTTATTGAATCTGTCGTAGGTGTACTTATATCCACTATCAAAAACTGCATATGATGAAGATTGAAGAGGACCAAAGAATTCAATAACATTGTTAGTTTGAACAATTGGATTTGATAGATCAACAACGGATCCTCTATGTGGAGACAGTACTGCAACACAGTCCTTTCTACCATCTGCGATAGAAATCAGTTTATTTGCTTTTGCTTGAGAATCACTAAGCGAATCTAATCCAGGACCCATCATTAAGTAATCTACCGCAATTTCTTCTTTATTATTGAATAATTCATAAGATTCCATAATATCACCTAAGGTGGATTTTAAATTGCCTTGAGTAGTATAATTTTTGCCATTTCCGAGATCATAAGTAACTCTACCGATAGAAGAAAACCAAGCATCTTTTGAATCTCTGTCCCAAATAAGAGATGGTAGTGATGGAACACTAAATACCGTGTTTGGATCTGCCAAGTTGTAAATTGTAGCTGAATCTGCTAAGTTGAAGTTAATACCTGTTGGAAATGTATTCCAGGTAGAATCATTTTGTGTTGATTGATTTGCACCAGCATAAATGTAGTTTGAATAATTTGCAAGATAATTCTTATACCACATTTTTTGTGGAGAATTAACTTCCGATACAGTATCTTTTGCTTTCGATAAGAATAAATGCTTCTCAAGGATGTTGCCTTTAACTCCTGTCAAAGTTCCATCATCGTCAACTACAACAAGATGTAATTCATCATTGTATCCACCACGCTCATCAACATAGTTTGATGTTCCTGGTTTTGGTGCAATTGTTCTCCAGTAAATTGTTGAATTATCGAGTCCCAAAGTTTGAGAATCGTACCAATCATCAACACCAGCAATAACAACTCTTGAATTGCTATTTGTTACTGTGAGAATAACCTTATCATTTCTTAAAGAAGAAACTGTTAATGTTGCATTATCTCCAGGAGTAACTCCACCAATTGATGCTCCAGGAATAGTAACCACTGTATTTGATCCATATCCCAATCCAGGATTGACCATTGTAACAGTTCCAATTCCACCAGAAGCATTTCTGTAAACATTGAAGGATACACCAGAACCAACTGTGCTTACTCCAGCAACAGCAAGATATACACCATTAGATGCTGGTGCAACTACAGGAGCAGTTGTAAGTCCAATGTTGTTAATAACACCTTGAGATAAATTGTAACCACCAACAGCAGTTCCAGCAATTGATACTGTGTCGCCAACAGTATATCCTAAACCAGCATTTACAATTGCTGCAGTTAGAACGTTACCATCAGTATTATTTCTGGTAATAGTAAATGTTGCTCCAGATCCAGTTCCTGCAGTTGTTCCACCAACTCCAGCATATGCTTGTCCTTGTTGACCATTAATTGCGGTGGAGGAAGTAATTCCGACTGCAGAAATTGAATCGGTTGGTGAGACAACTAATCCATTGGGATCAATAATTGTAACTCTTTGATCTTTTAAGAAAGATGCAAACGAACTATTTTGTGTATAATGTGTTCTATATTGTCTACCTGGTTCTGTACCACCAGTAGAAACTCTAGAATGGATTTTTACAACTAAAGCACTGACACCTGTTTCTGGAGAATCAATCGCTTGAGTAATAACTCCCTTTAAATAACCTTGGAAGACTGATGTTGTTCCTGTGCCAGGAATAACTTGACCACTAACATCTACAGTTACTGCATATCCAACTTGAGCACCAATGCTCGACAAAGAAGTTGTTGCAATACCAAGAATTTGGTCTCCAAGATCGTCAATATAGCAAATCTTCAAACCATTTGCCCATGTACCTGGGTTCTTAGCAGCATAATAAAAGTTTGCTGCTGTATTGCTATAATTAGCATTGAAGTCATCAAAGTTTTTAATTTTTACATTTGTTACGCTAGTTGTTCCAACACCACAGTTAGCATTCTTAAGGTTTGCACCATCAGTTCTAATAACAGATAGGACTCCACCATACGATAAGTATGATGATGCACTCATCCAATACTCGTATTGGTTGTCTGCGGTTTGGGGTTTACCAAAAATGCTAATTAGTTCCTGTTCAGTAGAAACAGTAATTGGTTCGTTTACTGGACCAAGTTCAAAGGGTCCTGCAATACCTCCAATGTTATCTAATACATTGTCAGCTCTTCCTACGGTTAAATCAACCTCTCTAGTCAGTACACCAGGAGATAATTGAGGAGTCGCCATGGATAATTCTCCTTAAAAGTCTCAGTTTATCTGAAAATATTTAGGAAAATGGGTAATTACATGGGGGAAATTGTGGGTGAACAAATATCACCAATCTGGATATTCCCATTCCATAACTTTAATAGTATTTTTTCTAGAACTAGTAATCCTTTTTACAGTGCAATCTTTACATTCATAAGAATATGAAGAAGCAACTGTCCCCCTTTTTTTACGAGTTCTGTAAAATCCATCAATTAAATTTTTATTCTCTCCACATACTCTACATCTTCTATCTACAAGCAATAAATGACTCAGCTTTATCTGCTTGTCTAATTCCATTATTGATACTCCCACATATAAGACATATCACCGTATTCATCAGTAAACCATCGGTCACCATCACCATCAACAAAACTATTTGAATCTAACCCATCCACAATAAATCCAAATGGTGCCATATCTTGTTCAATTTGATTTTTTTGTTCTTCATATAATTTTTTTCTTACATCTTGGTCTGTAAGTTCTTTAAAGTAATCTTGTAAAACTAACCAAGCATAGATTACCAAGCACATTGCTAGGTCATCATTACAACCATCTTCTGCCTCAAAAGAATTTGACTTTTGAATAAAAGTAGTTAATTCACTAATAATGTCATAGTCTTTAAAAAGAAGTTTACTTTCTTCAACTAGAGTCTTCAGATTAAGGCAACCAACTTTTTTGACAGTTTTTGACATTTTGACTCCAAGTTGAGTCTTTTTGCCAGAGAATCCTTGTCCAACAATTTGCCCTGCTCTACCTCTCATTGAGCACATAAGAAGATTATTATATTCTAAGTCATATTGTAAAATACTAGCAACTTGGTCACCAACGTCATTTACTTCACATAACACATAAGCTTCATTATAATTTTTAGCAACCTCATGAATAATGCTGGGAAATAGCATTGGTTTTATTTCATTATCCCTATACTTTGCCACTAATGTATGTGGGAATTGAGTTATATCAATAACAGTAAATGCTGAGTAATCATTACCAACACCTCTGGCAACATCAACAGTTATAATGTAATTATGTTCTTCTTTACAATCTTCAAAAACATCAAGTCCTTGATTACTAATTGCTGGGGATTCATAAACCAAGTTCCTTAATTTGCTTGGACTAATTAGAGTATCAACAGATCCTAGGAATTCGCATTCAAACTCAACTCTAAATTGTTGCTCAGATGTGTTGGCAATAGTTTGCTTCTTCCAAGCATCATCTCTTCCAGGAACATCACTCCAATGAACTTCAGTTGGGATATATTCATTTTTACCCCTCTCAGCATCGTGCCAAAGTTTATAAAAATGATTCATACCGTGTGGGGTAGAAACAATTATAACCTTTGTATTTTTACCTGATGAAATTGTTGGGTATACTGAGCTGAAGAATTGGTCTGCAATATGGTTTGCAACGAACGCAAATTCGTCCAGAAAGATGATATTGTATGAACCACCACGAACTGCTGATGCAGATGTAGACGCTGCAATAATCTTAGAACCGTTCTCTAGTTCAAGAGATGCTTTGTTCCATGTTAGAACGCCCTGCTGTAACCACTTAGGAAGGTTCTCATACGCTGTTTGAAGGCGGTCTAATAAGTCTTTTGCAGTTGATGCTTTGTTAGCAAGAATTGCAATATTTACGTTATCATTAAAAATTGCATAATGTAAAAGATACGAGACCACGATTGTAGACTTACCAGACTGTCTAGGAAGTTTGCAAATATTGAATCGATTATTATGAAATCGATCAAGCATTTTTTCCTGGAATGGATATGGATTAAATGTCTGCAATCCATAGTCCAGGGTAACAATATGGATATAATTTTTTGCAAAATAAACTGGGTCGTCTATACATTTGGCAAACTCTATAATTTGTTCTTCGGTAAATCCTTGAGGTGTGTTTGCCCTTTTTAATAAAGGATTACCAAGATAATGATCAACTGCCATAATAATTAATTAAATTTTACTAGTTACAGTTCCAACGACGAAGGGCTCTGTTGATTCTTGAATCTGGGTCTCTTGCAGTTTTTGCGGAAGTTAACTTGGACTTCATGCCCTTCATTCTGCTGCAAAATGAAGAACGACGTTTTGCTCTTTTACCAGTTGGTTTTTTCTCAGTAACTGCCGTTTTTAATTTAGATTTGGGATTTTCACGGCGATATGCATCTACTGCTGCTTTACTCATACCATCAGTTTTATCTTTACGATTGACTGATTGCCAATCTTCGTCAACTTCAACTTCTTCTCCCATTGGTTTTACATAATTCTTATTTGGGCCTGGTTTACCAAGATTTCCACCATAATATCCAACCCTAACAATCGGAGCATCAATTGCGGAGTAGTTACTTGCAATATCGGTTAAACCAAAAGTAATAACTTTGCCACCAGGATAAATCTTTTCGACTTCTCTCTGAACATCTTTTTTAGATGGCATTTTTGCTTGGGGGAAGAATAATGTAAGTTGTTGTGATCTACCTCTCCACATTACAATTGCAGCAATCAAATTACCATATTCTGAAGGAAGTCTTACTGCCTCATCAATTTCATACTCTTCATTTTTAGCAGACATATAATTGGCAACTGCATCCATATAATCAGTTGCAAGAGTTACTTTGGATTGTACCCATGCAGGAATCTGCATTTTAGGATCTTTGATAACTTCTCTCATTCTCTTGCAATGCATTTCAAGTTGATTGAGTTGATTGAGAATCATTGACCCCTCATCATCCAATTCTTTACCCATAGCAACATCAATATGATTTTCAACATTTAATGTTTTTGGATAACCTTTTTGTCCTGGTTTTTTGCGTGGTTTTCCTGCTTCTCTGCGAGCATGGATATTATCCCATAAACCCATTTTCTCATCCACTACATCTTGTGGTTTAATTAAATCAATAAATTCAACAAACTTATTACCAAACATATCTTCAATAGTTACACTCTCTTCTTTAACCGAACAATCTTTTGTCCCATGAACAGGACAGTTATTTCCTTTTTTAGTATGATTACAGGTAGTCTGCTCAGCAACTGGTTTACCAATTCCAACCTCAGTTCTTTTAGTCCCCATTGGTTGACCATCAATCTTAAATCCTGAAGGAATCTTTTTACACTGTCTATCAGTGTTGCACCAATAGTGCCCTTTACCACACATTTCTTCACCAAGAACGATTTCCGCTAATGATGGTTCATATCCAGCATGAATGTCCGTAATATTTTTATCACCTGCCCTTACTTTTGGCATACTAGGACCCTTTGTTTTACTTTGGGCTGCCCTTCTCTCACCTGGAGTTGCGCCCTGTTTTGCAAGAGCCCTTATTTTTGCAGCTTTTTGACCAGATCTAATATCATCGGGTTCTATAGTAAAACTTGCCATTTCTACAAACACTTTTTTCTATTTATCTGGAAGATCATTTCCCTTTTGTTTCTTTAAAAATTTTGATAATTCATCAGTAGATCCAAAAAACACCGCATTATTAGTAACATTTGTTGTTCCTTTTCTACTAGAATTATCATCATCAAGGTCTTTTAATTTTTTCTGGAGGTCTAATAATTTATCCGTGGCATCCGCAACATTTTTTATAAGTTGCCCAACAACTTCATATGCTCTTGGTTGTCCACCATCAATTGCTAATTCTAAAGCACTGTCTAGTGCCTCTTGACCCTTTTCTATAATGGAATATAAATTACCTCTAGTATATTCATAATCTTTAGTTACATCAAAATCATCACTCTTAATATCTTTAGATATTTCAGCAGTCTCTTTTTTTACAATTGATGAATCAACATCAAAAGCATTACTTAGATTCTCAAATTTATCTTTCATAATATTATCCACCGAATCCAAAATCATCACCAGCAATAATTAATGAATTATCTGCTGAAGAAATTAAATAGATACCACTTCCACCAACGTGCTCAACGTTGTCTGTTTTATAAGCACCTCTTGTTACAGTTAAAGTATTATTATTTTTTGATCTCACATATATTGTTTCATCATCAATTGTAATGTAAGATTTTTCTGGAATATTTGACGCATTATTTACTTCAAGAATTGCTAGTGTATCTGTAATATCAGTTGCTAAGTTTGTCACTAAATTTCCTGCATAACTTCTTGTAGCAATTGGTTCTTTGTAGATTAAACCTCTTGATGCTGTAGTACTGTACTCTCCACCAACAAGACCAATAGAAACTTTTTTGATGATGTCCTTTGAAGAATCTGGAACTGGACCAAACAAATAAGTTTTAGCAACAAATTTTAAAGTATAAAGTAAAACTCTTCTTGAATTGTAATCACCATCATAATTATCTTGGAAGGATACATTTTCTAAAGATATTGGAATATCTCTTTTTTCACCTATAGACTCAACAAGATCAATTGTAAGAGTAAAATTTGGTTGAAAGTATGGAAGAATTTGTTCAATAATTTGAAGTGCATCATCATTCAAAAGAGTCATGATTGACAATTCAAATTCCATATTATATGGAACTGGAAAATACATTCTACGTATTTCTTTGCCATCATTTTTTAAACTAGTTGTAAAAGCTTGTGTTGCTGCTAGTTTTCTAGTATTATCATATGATATCCCAGTAAATTCAAAAGACATCCTGGGTAAACTAATCTGTACTGGTTTGTTTAAATCTGGTTCTTGCTCAATTCTTGCTAAGAATTTTTGAGTTGGTCCATAAGCTAAAGGGACTTGTATTACTTCAGAAGGATCATTACCAGAACCATCTCTTTTTATGGTAATGCCATTAAAAAGTGTTCCAAATGCAATAACAGTCTTTCTGAAGACTTGGTGATAAAAATGATCAAACATTGTTTACAATTCTCCTTTATGGAATCCCAAATGGATTTGTTTCACTAAAATCTATTATTTGGTCTGCTTCAATTTCAATGTCTTGATTTTGAGCAAATTTGTCTTCGGGAATATTATTCTTATTTAGAATCTTAACTGCATATGCTGCTCCACTAAACTGACCAATTATTGCTTCTCCTGCAATAAAGTCCCCTAAAATATTACCAAGTTTTAGAACCTGATTGACAGCATCCCAAGATTTTACTTTTGCCCTAGCACTACTTGCAGCACCAATTACACTTTCATTGAATACATATGTGCCATATCCAACGGTTTGTTGTGGTCCAGCAATTATAATAGTTGGAGCACTTTCGTAGTAACCACCAGCATCTTCAAGAATAATTGCAGTAACTGTGCCAGCAGTAGATACAACTGCTCTACCAACAGCATTTATAGTAGTGCTTCCAATTCCAGATTTTACAAAACTTACAGTTGGAATACCAATATACCCACTACCACCACTTGTGATAGTGATAATGCCTACTGCTTGACTTGATATTGATGCTGTTGCATATGCTCCCTTCCCTCCACCACCAATAAAGGTTACTCTTGGTGCTACAGTATAACCAAATCCAGGATTGGTAATATTAACTGCTTGGACTCTTGATAAATCTGGACTGGTATCGCAGAAATCTACTATGCCCCTAATCATTGATGCGATGCCTACAGCAGTTAATCCACCAGAAGGTGCTGATGTGATAGCAACTCTAGGAGCAGAAGTATAACCAGATCCACGTCTGGATACGGTAATTTTCCTTACTGATCCATTTCTCAAACTTGTAATTGCAGTTGCAGTTGATCCAAGACCAACCATATTGAAAGTTTGGATATATCCTTCATCCTTAACGTTATCATCAATTTCAAGAATTCCAGTATTAATTTCTTCATCATTGTAGGCATATAATTCACATCTTAACTCATAAACGTAATTTTTTTGTAGTTGATAAAATGGTTTTTCATGCTCTACATATTTAATTTCAAACAAACGATCACCTAAAGGAAAATATATTAAATCACCTTCTTTAGGTCTACTTGTTAATTTTGATTTATCTCTTACTTCTATAAATGGTCTAACCGCAACTTCATAACGTTCTTGTGATATTACTAAAGTTAAATCATCAACTTCTTGGACTCCAAATTTAGATAGTAATGTTCCAGCACCACTATATCCGTCATAAGTATCTACATATGCCTCTATGGGAATAGCATCTCTAAATTGTGATCTAGAGACTTCCTCCATGATAGTTTTTTCATTTACAAAAATTCTGGGAATATAATATATTTCAACCCCGAACATTTTTAAATGCTCATTTACTAAATCCTGGATTAAACTTTGTTCCCCAGAAGATCCATGTAGAAAGAAAGGATTTAATGCCATATGATTAACCTATCATATCTAATGGTGGCAATTCGTATGTAGATGACATCTTTGATATAATCTCACTTAATTCTTTTTCACCATCATCATAAATTTGCCTTCCATTTAATTCCACTCCACCAGGCAACTTAACACCTTGGAATTTAATTAAATTTTGCCCCCACTGTTTTTTAATCAATGCTGTTAAATATGGCTTTAAAAATGAATCATTCCAAATTCTTGGTGATTCTGTAGGATCTAAAATTCTATAACAATCAATAATCAAAAACTGTCCTGGTGTAAGAGCAGACCAATCTACATCAAGATACAACCTATCTTGTCTTTGATTAAATCTAATCTGTTTTTGTGTAGTTAATAAAAAGTCAATATCTTCCAAATATCTTTTGACCATTGAATATGTTAGTAATTCAACAGAACCCCAATAGTAAATATCATTTAAAAATAACTGATATTTAATACTAAACATTCCACTTGAAATTGAATTTGAACCTTCAAAACTTAACACCTTATTGACACCAATTACATGTGGTGGTATTTGAAGATAGTTGCTAGTTTCAAAATAATTAAATGTCTTTGCAACGCCAACAATATTAGTTGTTGTTGAAGTTACTGCTATACCAGGACCACCAAATTTAGCTCTTCCTCTATCAATATCTTCCTGGGTTACTTGATACTTTAAATATGTCTGCGTTACCCCATCAAAATGTCTCTCATAAAAAAACTGCAGAGCATCATCAACCAAATCTTCAATTTGCTCATCGGCAACATTTATTTCAAGGACTGGATATCCAAGTTTTCTTTTACAGTAATCTATAAGTTCTTGTCTAGATGTTGGTTGAGCCATGCTTGAGTACCTTTATTGATTATTATTTTAATAATGCCTTCAATAAATCTTTGATTTCATTAATATCATTTTTTAGTGAGGATAAATCAGACTCAATTTGATCTATCCTCATCTTTTCCAAAGATTTTGTTTTTTTCAAAGATTTATAATGATCATATCCTTTTTTATCGGTGTTGATAATTGCATTGCTGCGTGTATCTCTTACGAGATTGCTATGATTTTCAACTTTTACATGATAGTTATGATAGGTATCGTTCATATCAAGCAAGCGCAATTACTCTCAAATCTTTGATTCTTGGTGGATATGCTTGGTTTGTTGAAGAACCAACTATCTTAATACTAAAATATCTAAACTCTGGTAAGGAATCAATGCTAAATTCATAATCTCTAAATACCAGATTTGCAGACTCTGCAGATAAAATATCTGTTTTAGGGACATTTTTATCTGGTTTACCATTATTTTGACTTGGGTTAACAATGTTCCCATTAATATCAAGATTTTCATATCCTGGGAAAGGATAGTAAATTGGTTCAGCAGATGGATCATTACTAATTGAATAGAATACACGTACATCACTAAAAGTGTTTACATATGCTGCAAATATAACTTTTAAAGAAGTAGCTGCGTTTTCTAATTCAACTGGTTGATTAGCATAGATAAACGCTGATGGGTCATCATTAATTGAAGAAACCCTAGGATCACTAATATAATCTGATATTGGACTATCAATTCTATTGGATACTAAAATCATTCCAACTCTATCAAGATCGATCACAGGAGAAATTTTTGAATTGGATGTTGCTAGTGTAAACGTTAATTCCATGGATTTATTTCCAGGGAAGTTTGTTGTTTGTTCCAATTCATTCACCCTAGAGGCGATTATTCTAGGTTCTGGTAAATAAGTATCTTCTGTTAAGTTAATTGGGGTTGCCTCTGTTTCAACGAATGAAATTTCCTCACCATCAACACTTGTTCCTGTAATACCTTTTAGAGTTGCTTTTACAGAGGTTCCAGGTAGAACCATTGTTTGAACAATTGGGTTTACAGTTTCATATTGAATATTTTGTGTTGCTAAGATAGAATCTCCACCACTTGATTTTGATGCATTTATATAAAGTTTAGGGAATCCAGAAATAGAAGATCTGTCTATACCATTTTCACTAGTATTAACTCTGATGTAATAACTATCAAGATCAATAGGTCTTTCAACCAAAGCATCCTGTAAATAGTGAAGTCTGTTAATTCTTCTTAAAGAAATTCCATTATTTTCATATTTTTGAATGGTAGTTCTATTTGGATAACTGAATGCACCAGTGCCTTCAACTGATCTAGTAATTCCAATTAATTGACCATTAGCAATGCCAGTATATGAAATAATTTCGTTGTCTAAAAGTGCATATCCTGGATTTGTTGCTCCAATAGATACATTTTCAAATACTTCAAACCCAGTTGTATTTGCAATACTAATAGGACCAGAATCTGAATTATTATAATCTGCTGTTAATATAGTTGATTTAACATCTCCTTTGACACCACTGATTCTTACAACGTTTGTTGTAGAATGCATAGCATGATTTTTATGATTTACTTTAATATGTAAACCATCTTCAGATAAAGATGCTAATTCAAAATCATTAACAACTGAATTTGTTCCAGTAGCATTAAGTATAGTTGTTATTCCACTCGATGCACTTACAAACTGAAGTGGTTTGGCGGCATTAATTTCAAATTCTCCTTGTACATTGTCAAGTATTAACTGGTTAACACCAACGACACTTGATAGTGACAATTGAAGATTTCTTCCTAAAGAATTATTTCCAATTGATGGAACTGCTAAAACGTCTCCAATTTGGTATCCATATCCACCAGTTCTAATTGTTGCTGCAAGAGCGACGCCATTTACTCCACTTGCTTGTCCAATGGTAATATCTGCAGTAGCATTTTTACCATTACCACTAAAAGAACTTAAAGGTACATCATTGAATGTAAATGATGTGCCATTTGATGGAGTATAACCAATACCAGCATTAACAATAACTAATGACCCTGATGCAGAGCCACCAACACCAACATAGTCACCTCTAGCACTTGTATTCTTTTGAATAACAGTATTACCAATGACTAATGAAGATGTATTGATAATATCACCTGTGCTAATAATTAATTTTTTGGCATCAAATTCTAAAGCATCCTTCACTAAGGTTGCAATTTGCCTATTACCTGTATTTAATTCTGGGTTATAGAATGATACTGTTCCAGAATCAGCAAGGAATCCAGCAGAAAAAAGATTAAATTTCAAATCTTCATACTGGCTTGGTGTCCAAGTAGAACCATTTTGTGATTTGAATAAAGATCCCAAATATGGTTGTGCAGATACAATAACCTGTCTTGATTCTGGTTGCAGTAATGTAGAAATATCAGTTTCACCCATTCTGGAAATCCAAACAGTGTACTCGTTTGAATTTGATAGTAAGACTACAGCATGGTCGGTATTTGAATGCAGATATACTGGGGCTGGGAATGTTATCTTTGTTGGTTGGGTTGCATCAGCGGACACAACAACATTATCAGATTCTACTATTGCTTCTCCAAAAGGATATATGTCCTCAGAAGGAACACCATTAACAATTGGACGTAACTGAACAGTTACTGGAAGTAGCGAATCTTTAGTTCTGAAATAAACCTCAATACTAGTAATAAATGCCCCACCATCATCATTAATAGTGAATGACTGTGCAAGAGGATCCTTACCACCTCTTCGTGGTGGTGGCTGTGGTGGTGGTGGTGGTGGTCGCCGTGGTGGCGGTGGTGGCGGTGGTGGCGGTGGATTTGGTGGACGTGGAGGCGGATTCCTGGGGGAAGGGAATGATGGATTTGGGCGCGGGGATGGTGCTGGCGGCGGTGGTGGTGGCGGTGGTGGGGGTAGTGGAGTAATACTTTGAGTTGTTGAATTACTTACAGTAGTAGTAGATTGAACATCTGTAGCTGGTCTACTTTCACTAGCAGCAACGACATCAAATCTTGGTTTTCTTGTAGATCTTATAGTCTCCTGCATATTATTAATGGATCCAGAAGCAAAATATGCTTCTTGTCCAGAAGTAGAAGTTAAACCACCTAAAGTACTATTCGATTGTTGTGAGGTTAATCTGAAAATTTTTGTTCCAACTTCAAAAGATGGATTTGATGGTAAGTTTGGATCTGGTATAAAGAATGATCCAAGAACAGATCCTACACTATCACTGAATAATCTAATAGAAACAACTTCTGCTTCAGCAGAAGCACTCCTCAACCTCATACCTGTTCTTATAAATCCACGATATAGTGATTGGTTATTTTCCGCTAAGGTTCTAGTATCAACATTAAGTAATATACTAGAACTTGAGTAGTTTGCTGGTATTGTATAACTTTCATCATAAGGACTTCTTAAAAATACATCTGTTGGATTTGATATTGGACCATATTTGTGATTTGATGTTGCTACTCTAAATGTAATTGATGGTGTAGAACCAGTGGTTACTGTAGTAGAACCAGTTGTCATGGTTCCAGTAACTAATTCACCTACAGAGAATGATCCACTAATCATTCTTATTTCTATTAATTTGGGAATAATAAAGTTGTTTACATCTTCACCGTCAAAAAATCCATAAAGTCTTGTATATGGTCTGAACTTTCTTCCAGTAAATTCAATATTTCTAGATCTCATGAAGGGAACTACAGAAGTGCTTACAACTCTATCACCTTCATTCGTGGTTTGAATTTGTTCAGAAACTCTTAACTGAGTACCACTTCTGTTTTCTGTACCTGTTCTTGTTGTAGTTGTAACTGTTGTAGTTTGTAATTGGTTAGTTGTTACTAATGCACTACCTGTATTTGAAGTGCTAGTTGAAGTTACAACGGTATTACTAGTTGAAGCAGTGCTAGATCCAGTCCAAGTAGCTTGCCATGCTCCCCATCTAACAGGTCCTAAACCTGTTTGTTGGTCATATCCAGCATACTCTAATTGAAGTCTAGTTTGAGTGTAGTCATCAACATCTATTCTAAGCGGTTGTAATCTAACTTGATCAACCCAAATATCAGATGATGGGAATAATTGAATATTACCAGTATAAGTTACAACTAGGTATGGAGTAACGTTTTCAACTCTGGTTGCAAATGGTTGAGTAAACTGCAAATATTCTGCATAATCTAATGTAATTAACTGACCTGTTCTTCTAATATTTGATCCAATGATATCAGTTACAAAAGCAGGGTCTGCTGTTGGACTTGCTGTAGTTCCAATTCCTAGTAGAGATTTAGAACCAACTAAAAGGTCTATGGATGTTGTGAAGTGAGATGGTCTCAATTCAAGTGTTGTTGGATCAATACTGTTAGTAATTTTACCAATTTTTAGTTGTGATCTAGTATTGCTAAAATTGTCAACATAAATTCCAGATTTAAACCTAGTTAATCCATTTTCATCTGGAATGAATAATGATTCTGTTTTCGATTCTAAAATTGATAATGCAGTATAATACTCTAAGTTTTTAATTCTATCTTCAAGCAAGGAGATATCTTGCATTCTATAACGTTTATGTGCATTTAAACTTATTTGTAAGTTTTCTGTGCTACAAACATATGGAGGTAGATTTATTGTAGCAACTTCTAGTGAGTCTTCTAAAGCAATTGGTGGAAGTGGAGTTTCCGAAGGAACCCCTTTAATTAATTGAAATCCTCCATCTATTTTTAAAAATAGTTTATCAATTCTGGGTAGATAATGTGAATATGTAAGAATAATAGATTCATCCGAAGCTAAAATATTTTTAGCAGAGTTTGTTCCATCTTCAAAAGATCTAGACGAAAATTCAAATGGAGAAGAACTAGTAGAACTAGAATTAAATTTGCGAACCCTTGGTCTAATATCAAGTATATCCGTTATTCTTTCATTATTTTTAATTAAAGGTAAATCGCAATAATTAAATTGATTATATGAAGATACTGTAGTAATATCTCCTTCTGTAGAATCACTATAAGTTGCTGATTCGTATATAACTCTTAGTTTTCTTCTTGGTTCTTTTGTGTTTGGTTTTCTTACTAATCTAGAATAATCACAAATAGTTTCTCTTTGTCCAGCATCCAAAGTAAATCTTTCAATAATATTTTCATCACCAGGATCAAAGTCATTTATTGTCCCACTAATTCCACTTGTCTCAGATCTAACAGTTTCCCCAATTTCAAATCTAAGATCGTTTAAATATACTAATCCTATTGTAGAAGTTCCAACTTTTTCAATATAAAGACAAACTGCTCCACTTGTAGAACCAATTAACTCTTCTCCAATAATGAAATCATCTACCTTACCAGTTGGACCATCAAGATTAAATAAACTTATAGATGGTAAAGTCGGATTATTCGTATCATTTGCTTCATATACACCATAAACTTTTGTTACATCAGGTTCAAGCAAACAGATTTCCTTATCTTGAACTCGTAGACCATAACCATAACTTCCATATGTTAGACCATCATCTAAAGTTGTAGAACCAATTCCAGAAGCAGATAATTTTGATTTATTTACAATAACAGAACCAGTTCTATTTAATGATTTTACTTTATTAGATACATTTATTTTAGTAAGAGTTGCAATTAATCTGGCAGAACCAGCCACATTTAATCCAAATATTCTTAATTCTTTTCCACCATTACTAAATCTAAATTTATCTTCAGTAAGTTCTTCAAAACCACCAGTGGAATTTATTAAAACATATCTTTCCTCATCAAATGGTAAAAATGTTTCATTTGTTCCTGATTGTATTGTATTAGTTGCATTGGCAGTGATAATTACATTAAATTCTTTTCTAATTGATAAAGTAGACCTAGTTAAATCTACACTAGAAATAAACTTTTTGGGAAGAGGTGTGTATAGAGTATTATCAATCGATGATCTTAAGTTTGCACCAATTAATTCAAAATCTGTTGGTGTTATATTACTAGTTGGCAGACCACCATCATTTATATTTGAAACAGTAGTTACTCCAGCAATTACTATACTATTTGCACTAATAATTGAAGAAATTCTAGCGTATGTTTTTGTATTTAAGTTTGTAAGTAGAGGATTGCTGAATGATACAAAATCACCCTCTTTTGCTATCAATCGAAAATCTATATTAGAACTAGTTACTGTAGATACTCCTGGAGCGGATCCAGATTTTCCAGTAATGTTTACAACACCAATCGAGAGAAGACTTGATAATTTTGTATCACCATTAAAGGTTTGACCCACCCCAACAGAACTGTATACTGATTTTATGTCTGATATTTTGTATTCAATTGGACTGGTAATAATTCTATTACTATCAACACCATTTAAGATTAGTTTCTCACCTCTTACAAAAGATCCTTTAGTGCAATATACCGTAGCAATTCCAGTAGTTGTATTGAATCTTAAATGTCCACTTGCTCCACTAGACTTACCTTCTACAAAAGTTGGAACAGTTAAAGTTATTGCTTCATTTAAATTTAAATCAGTATATGTTTGAATATCATATAACGAAATATCCCATTCATTTAAATCACCAACAACAGAAGAATACGATCCTGACTCTAAAGCATAATCATAAACTCTGGCAACTCCGATTTCTTTTCCAGAAGATGTTGTTGAAGTAATGCCAATTCTAGAATTTCTTAAACTTATTGACGATGATGTGCTGAATCCAATTCTAGGAGCACCAATAACTCGGTTTAAAGATAGTGTTGGACCAGTAAAATAATTAACTGCTTGGTCTTCTAATGTTTTAGTTGTTCTTGTTTTTTCAAAATCTAAATAATGTATTGTTTTTGAATCTACTTCAAAACCACGGATAAAAGCTTTACCTGGAGATATTTTATACGTTCCTAAATCCTCAGCAGGAATATTATTATTATATGTTAATTGTCCACGTAAGAATATTCCATTGTTACCCTTTCGATTATTTAATGATTCTCTTGCAGTAATTGCAAAAGGTTTCACATAAAAATTTCCAGATTCATTATAAGTTCTTCTAGCTAATTCTTCTGCTAATTCATTGTATTGAGTTTTGTCTTCAATATGTTGAATATTTCCTTGTCTTAATACTAAAAGCTCAACAAAATTTTCATTCTTCTCAGAATCTAATGGTTTTTTTGTTAAGACCGCAGTAATTTTTAATCTATCAGCACCAGGAGCTGCAAAGTTATTAAATCCTTTTGCGTTGTCAGTTAAAGATGGATCAAAACCAGATGTTATTATTTCTTCAAAGATCTCCAATCCTACCCTATAAGTAGGAAACTGATTATGTGCATCAAGAATTAGAGTTTGTGGACTAACTCTTACAAAAGTTCCCCTCAGATAATAAACACCTTCAGATAAAAATACTGCAGATCCTATTGAAGTTGAACTAACAGCAGCTGTAATGCCAAACCCTTGACCAGATTGAAAATTAATAACAGATGTTGATAAATTCGTTTCTAAACTTAAAACTTCATTATCATCAAAAACTTCTTTTCCGTCTGAACCAGTAGAAACATAACTTACAAATAGTGTATAGTATCCTCTAGCAGAAAATTCTGGATCAACACTAGAGACAACTTTTGCTTTTACGTTTGATGATTGTCCTCTAATATACACATTAACTAAATCTTCAGCATAGCTTGAAATTGGTATTCCAAGATATTCTTTTTCAATTTCTACGGCAAAAAGAGAATTATTATAATTAATTTGTCCAGGGATTACAACTGATCCCTCTTTAAACAAATGTGTACCTACTTGTTCAATTTGATTCTGAAGAATTGATTGTAAAGATGTTAATTCTCTAGATTGGATTGGCAATCCTGGTTTAAATAATATTTTGTGATATCCCTTATTTGGATCAAAGTCATCAAAATACGGAGATACGTTTAAATTAGTTTCTTGTGGCATAACTCTTTACTAGAATTGCAAAATAACTTTGATATCTTCTCTTTGATTCACTGACCTTGTAATTGAAGGTCTATTATCAACATACAGAACGGTTCCAGAATATTTTTGTACTTCTGGAGAAGCCACTCCTTTAATAAAAGTTTGTCCCAAATAGTATGTTTTATTATTTATGACAGTACTTATACCTGGAGTATTGTCTGTCCCAAATCCATCATCAACATATAAGTCTTTAGATCCACCGATTATTCTTAAAGAACCCCCAGTTGTAACTGTGGACGTAAACTTATTTAGTCTAAAACCATAAGTTGGGTTTGATTTTTGTGTCCCGTCTGTATTAAATCCAACTAAAGATCTATCTTGCCAATACTTTAAAACACCAGTTTGTGCATCATAAGAAACAACCCTACCAATAGCAGTGGCACCAGTTCCTACAGTTTGAGTAATATATGCATTTTGTTGAAAAGTTGTTGATCTATAATCGTCTACATTTGGTGCTAAACCTTTTAATTTAATGGCAAATAAAGAACTAACTCGATCTTCAGTAATAACTGTGCTTGATTCATATGCTTGAGGATTTTCAATAATTCCAATTCTTGCAACAGAAGTGCCCGTCACAAAGTCTGGATTCTGATCATCATTTTCAATTCTAGAGTATATAAGAACATTTGTAGAACCTAGTTCTTTATATACATCAGCACCATGACCACCAGGAGGAGGAATTATTACATCAAATATTGGAGTTAAAGAACCAGTAGGCACATTTCCTCCAACTAAGTCAACACTTGCATAGGTATATCCAGAACCACCATTTGAGATTGTAATTGATTCTACTTTAGCGTCATTGTTGATTACAATGGTGCATTCTGCACCAAGACCATCTCCCTTAATAGGAACTCTGGTATAAGTAGTGTTTGGTGGACCAACTAAGTACCCTCTATTCTTTACAGTAATAGTTTTTAATTGACCACTTGTTTCTGCATTATTTTTAACTGGTAAATAATCTGCATTTGTTTCCCAGTCTACTGGAAGAGGTATAAAATTGAGGGAGTCAAACTTAATAACATCACTTGGACTAATAGTATAAAGATATTTCCAAATATAACCATCACCACTAGTACCAGCTGCTCTTGGTTCTAAGTCCGTAAATTTAGGTTCATCAAGAGAAGGTTTTCCATTTGGGTTTTCTGGATCAATACCATTATTTAAACAAATATAAACTCTAAATTCACTATTGACAACAAAATAGTTTGAAGAATATAAACTTGTTTTATTAGATGGTTTTGATAAATTATTTCTATTAATGTCATGACGATACATATCATAAATTGTAGCTGAAGCCCATTGTATTTTTCTAACAACTGGTCTTACATCATCAGCAGCAATTTTTTTCAACGCAACCATAGTGTCCCAATAAAAATTGGTATCATCAAAACAGTCTCGTGGAGACGGTGGACTAGTATTCCAATTATCTTGAACTTCATCTGCATTGGGAAGTCCAATAAAAGTATAGTAAGAATTACTAGGGTCCCTAATTTTATCGATGAAAGCTCTTGCGTTCTTAACTCTCAATAAATCAGTTATAATTGCTGCCATTTTTTGAATTTAGACTTCTATATCTTTTATTTATCAGCTAATGTAACCCAAATATTTTAATGGGTTCTTTCTTTTTATTATTGGATTTGTTGATATTCCTGATTGTCTTGTATCATGCTGTGCCGAGAAAGTTCCAGGTCCAATTCTAACAGGCATGTTAATCTTACCCCAAGTGTAATGTCCATAAAATGCTGTTGTAGCAAAACCAACAATACCACTTAAAGGACTATTGAGAACTTTTACAACTACAGTTGTAACCGTAGTCGCAATTCCAACAGTTGATGCTAATCCGCTAATTCCAGGTGGTATAATTGCAGATTTTGTATACCAATCTGTGCATTCAAATGTCATATCTGCAAATTGAGATGATATACCTAAAATAGAACCATCACTTCGTAGTGATGCTTGAGGTGCAACTCCAAAATTAGATCCAACAACATTGAATAAGTATCCTGTTGTAATTCCAGTTTGAGATATATTCAAACTTGTTCTTATTCTAGAATCTAATGGTATGAATAAATCAAATTCTAGACTTAAGCATGTAGTAACGCCAGAGCAAGATGTTGTTGCAACGCCAACTACAATTCCATAATCTCCTTCATAAGATACTCTAATTACATCTTCAACCTTTCTTGCTGGAGGTGCGATTAAAACTTCAGGCGGTAAAATGGAGGCAACTGTAAACTTCATTGGTGATTTTAATGCCCATTTTCTAGAAGTCGTTGCCAATCCAACATTGTCAAAGGTATCAACATAAACAATATCTCCAACAGCATAGTTTGCACCGTTGTCAATAACGTTGACAGAAGATATGTTAAAGTTTAAGATGCTGATTTGTATATCAGCAGTTGCTCCTCTACCAATTCCAGTTTCTGATTTTAACCTAGCCTTGTAGAAAGTGTTATTACCAGGACTCAATGGTGGGAATCCACTACCTTGTTGCGTTATTGTAATTGAATCTAGTGGACCATAAAAATAATTTGTTCCACCAGTTCCAACTGATATTGAAGTAATAGATCCTCCAGTACCAATTGTAGCAGTTGCTGTAGCATTAGTCCCAAATCCATATGGTTTTTGTATTGTTACTTGAGGTGCAATTGTATATCCATACCCAGGGTTTGTTATTAGTACACTAGTTACTGATCCACCAGATCCTAGAGTTGCTCTTGCAGTTGCAGACTCTAAATTATCCTGGCTAAGTATTTGAACAATAGACCTTTCCTCAAGAGGTATACCTTCATAAGAATCATCAAATAATGGTCTAATACTATAGACAAAAACATAAGTGGATCCAATTCCAATAGATTCAATAATATTTGTGTTTGGACTAATTGCTGGTTCATAATATACTCTATCTTTACCAACAAATTCATTGTCTATAATTTTATCTACAGTTTGTTTAAACCAACTAATTGGTCTGGAGAACAGTTCATTAAGAGTAACACCTTGACCACCATAGTTATTAGTAATGATTTTATCTGCAGATATAATATCCATTACAAGTCTTCTTTCTTCTGTAAATGTTTCATCAATATCACTATACAGTTGAACATCATCACCAACTTTAACACTAGGTAAAACATCAACGGTTTTAACGTCAATGTTTTGAGTTCCAGTATACATTAAAAGTTTAGCTGTATCACCAGTTGTACTAAAACCAGATACCAATCCTTTTGGTGCTTCCGTAAATCTTAATGTACTTCCTCCATTAAATTGGTATCCTTCTCCTGGAGTTTGTAAAGTATCATTTATGAACACAAGTAAATTTGATTGTAAATTAATTCCAGAGTTTGCTCTAGCAAAGAATGATATACTTTCCCCATTTACAGTTAATGGGAATAATCTTCTTCTTCCGTTAAAAAAGTCTGAAATGTCATCAAGTACAATAAATTCACCAACATTCCATCCAGAGAATTTACTTTGATAAGTTCTATCAATTGTAAGTTCAAAATGATTGAATGTTGAAATTCCAGTAGTTGGAATTCCTGTTGTTCCTCCAATAGCAACAGTTAATGTTTCACCAGAACCATACCCATAACCAAAATTATTTAATTCAAAGTTTAAAATTGTGCTATCTTGACTTGGAACCAAATCAACAGTGGCACCAGTTCCAAATCCAACTACACCCTGTTTATAAATTAGTGGAATATTATAATAATTTAAAGGACTGTCAAATACAACGTCAATAGGTTTGGTAACCTTTCCACATTTTTTATAAAAATGAGTATATGGTGATGTTCCAGAATTAATGATAAATGTATAATCATCAACTATTTTAACTATTCCCGTTCCATTTGCTGCTGGGTCTTGTCCCGTAGGAGAATTGTTAATTTGTCTAGGAGCAATGATAATTTCTTCAACAGTTCCTCCAGACACATAATCTAATGTGGTAGATCCAATTCCAACATTAAGTTCAAATTCACTTATATTATTAATTCTAGTTACTTGAGTTCCACAATAATCTGTAGTATTTGTATTTGGGTGTGTGACTATCCCAAGAGCACTTGTGAATCCCAATCCCGTTAGAATTACGTCAGTTCCAACTTTTAACTTATGTCCAAGAGTTAAAGTTCCACCACTTACATATGAATGTGGAATTGTAGATATTCCAGAATTAAATGTGAGTGTATAAGAATCTGGTGCAGAAAGAACTTTAAATGTATTTCCTAAAGGTGATACTATTGAGTCACCAGGGAATATGTCGGTATTAATACCAACTTGAATTACACCACCAGAAACATAAGTATGTGGTATGGTAGATGGACCAACATTAACAGTAAAAGATGTTGTTGCTCCAACTTCTGTACCAGTATTAACAGTAAAGAAATAACCCTGAGTTCCATCTGGGAATATTGTTGTAGTTACTCCTGAAGGACCTGTACAAGAGAACTCTAGTTCTCTCATTTTAAAATTATCACCTGAACTTAACCCATGATTTCCAACAGTAAACACTGTGGATAATCCAGTTGTTTCATCGTAAATAAAATTATAAACTGCAAAAGTTTGCCCGTAACCAACGCATGTTAATGCTAATCCAGAAAGACTAAAACTTCTACCAATTGCCGTTTGTGTTATTAATTTATGGGGTTGTGTAGTAACAATAGTAGATAATCCAGTTGTGTTATCGTATGTAAAGTTAGCAACATTTAGAGTTGTTATGCCAACAGTAGTAACTGTCATTATACCAGTTGTATTATTATATACTGCCGTGCTTACTCCAATTGGAGGATAGTAATCACATGTGAATGCTGCTCCAACTACTGATACTTCTTCACCTAACCGCAATCCGTGTGGAGTTGAAGTTGTTACTGTAGTAACACCAGTAATAGAACTATAACCAATGTTGGCAACTTCTCTTGGAGCATAAAATACTTTTGGATTAGTTATTGCAACACCAATTACATGCCCATTTAAGACTGAAGCAATTCCAATGTAAGTTATATCTGCAGATCCATAACTAAAGGTTTGAATCCCAACTCTTACTGTTTGTAATCCTGATCTGTAACCAGAACCAGAATTACCTATAGATATTTGAGATATTGTTCCTGCTGTAGATACCAACGCGGTTCCACCAGCAGCAACTAATGGTTGATATCCAAATCCCTCTGTGGATCCAACACTGACGATAATTCCACCTCTAGGAGTGCTGTTTACATTAATATCATTTGTTAATGTTGGATCCGCGACTGGACCACTAAATCCTACTTGTAATTGTCCTCCACCAGCAATAAGTTTATAGTCCCCAGGAATGTTTGTAAGGACATTTCCTAATCTTTGAGGTCCTTGGAAGATATCATTTATTAAGATTAGAGTATTACTAGATGTAATATTATCAATATCGTTACCTTGATATTTTAATGTAAAGGTTGTTGTAATACCATTGAATTGATTTGATATATCATCAAAAACATAATTATTATCATAGGCTTTTATAAAACTAGTTGTAATTGATTGATTTAATGCTGATCTTAAAAATACTCTTCCACTAAATCTAGAACTAGTTGTTAATCCAGTATAGTCAATATCTCCAGCAGATGTTGCGGTAGTTCCAAATCCAATTGGTAAATTACCCCACATTGGTTCAGAAAAATGTAGTCTATTATCTAAAACATTATAATTTCCGACAAATTTAGTAATTACAGCATTACTTGCATGGGTATCTTCTGTAGATCCCATCCATGCTCTTTTAACATTCAATACATTAGTGGTTGAATTGACGGCAGAAACTAACATGATTTCATCGTCAATTTGAATCAAATCACCACTAAAAATAGATGTAACTCCAACAACGTCAATGTTAGTTGTTCCTATCCCAACACTAGAAGTAGTTGCTATTGTATATGCAGTTCCAACTAATGGTGATTGAATAGTGCCGTTAATTGTAATTAAAAGTCTATTATTTGGAGATATTGATTTGAATAAATGGGTGCTACCAATTCCAACTGCTGTAATTGCAACTCCAATAGGGTTAAACAATAGCGCATTTGTTGCTGAAGTTGCAACTCTTACTTTTTGATTGTCTTGCTTAATTATAATAAACTTAGAAGGTAAAAGATTTGTTACTCCAATTCCAGAACCAAAATCTGATGGCGCAATTTTAATAGCGTTTGCAAAATCATTATTTGGTGGAATGTATTCAACTTCTTCTCCACTAACAAAAAAGTGATTTCCAAGATTTATTGTCCCATCACCAAATTCAAGTTTAGTAGAATCACTTCCATTAAAAGAAACCTCAAATATTGGAAAACCTCCAGATTTTAATCCAAATCCCCTGTTAACTCCATTAAATTCATCGCTAAAATCATCAATTGTTAAAACTCTATTTCCTATAAATTCTTGATATTGTGCTAAAAATGGTAAATTAAATAAAATTTCATTTGATATTAAAGTATTTTCTACTTGAATACTTTTTTCTCTAGCAATATCAAAATCTTTTACAGAATTTAAGTCAACAACTTCTGTTAGATCGGAAATAGCTATTAGTGCATTTAAATTTTGTGCTGTGGACATTCCAGCAACATTTGGATCATATGAATCAATTGTTAATTCACTAAATTTCTTAAATCCTGCAGTATGTATTAAATTACTTACTAACGGATTCCAAACTTGATATTCAATTGGAGACCTAACAGAATATGAAAAATATTGATAATAATCATTATCATGTATTCTTTGGAAAGATTGATTGAGTTTTCCTGTCTCTCTTAACCAACCTTTTTTAGTAATACTATTGGATTCAATTAAGTATTTTGCAGTAATACCATCAACAGACGATATAAGACCTTTGTTTTGAGAAGATGCTCCAATCACAAGGTCATCTACCTTAAATATTTTTTTAGATCTTATTTTTAAAAATTCATTTCTTCGGTCATAAGATTGAACGACACCAACATTTCCATCTTGGGCTACGATTATTTCCCCATTTCTAAAACTATCTTTTTCCAAATCAACATCAAATTCTGGAAAATATGCCTCTGGAGTCGCTGTACCAAAAGATTCAAAACTATCAAAAATACCTGGTTCTTCTCCAGGGTTTAAAAATCCAGTTAAATTAAACGTTAAAGTTGGATTATCGCCACCAATGTCTGGATTTGCTGCTGTAATTCTAAACAACCTGTAATCATAAGCAGCAGAATTATATCCTCTACCACCAAAATTGGCATCAATATTTGTATTTTCTACAATTATTTTTTCACCAACAATGAATGGATAATCTTGTGATGATGCAAATGTTACAGCAAAAGAAACTGTGACATTTAAAGTTCCTGGATCAAATACAATATTTTCAATTCTTATTCCATTTGGATTATTAATTGGTAATATTTTTGGTGTTACGTTATACAAACCTGTTGTATTTCTTATAATTGTTACCTCAGTATCTCCAATTTCATATTCAAGAGAAACTTCAGTATTTACTCTTCCTGTAAATCCATCAACAACTGCAAGTTGTGGAGCAACAAAATAGTTTACCCCAGGAGTAACTATTTGAATTCTTTTAAATTTTGATAGTGGTTCAATTTTATATGTGTATGGAAAATTTGCAAGAGGTCTTAATGTTTTATCTGATGGGTAATCAAATCCAATGTCAGTTAAAACAACACCATTAACTTTACCAATAGTTTTACTTCTTGGTAAAAATAGAGCTGCAGTTCCAAGTCCACTTACAATTTGGGTCACATTTGGTAGTCTTACATAATTTCTACCTCCAGAATCAATACTAATTTTAGCAACAGGTCCTATTGCAGTGCGAGATGCTGTAGAATATGTTGTTTGTGCTTGTAAATTATTATAACTAAATCTTTCTGGTGTAAGTTCTAATGAATATTTAAAAGTATTAGAAGTAATACCAGAAACTGTAGTAATTCTATTAAACTTACTATCGACAACAGATAATTTGTTAGGATTTTTAACGTTAAGAGAATCACTTATAATTTCTAATTTTGCTGCTGTTGCACCAGCATATTTGATTGGAGTCAAGTTATAATATAGTGATGTTGGAATGAAATCATCTATAATTAACTCAGCCTTTCCATTTGATTCTCCGATTGTTCCACTCTTTCTAAAATTAAATGCACCTGTATTTTGTGGAGACGTATAAAATTCTTTTTGGAAGAGAGGATCAAAATAAATGTTAAAGTCAAATGAGGGTAAAGAACCAGAAGCTAGTGTAGTGCTTGATAAATCAAAAATAATTGTTGAATTTTTTGTTGCAAATATTTCTGGATTAACTGGTGTGATAGAACCTGCTGCTTGGGTTCCAATATTTACTATTTCAATTGCAGTATTTGATGAAATTTTGTCGTAATAATAGTGAGATAAAAGAACTGTGTTGTCATCAGAGACAATAACATAATATATTTTTGAATTTATTAACCCAGAAGACGGTGTTGCCGAATTATAAATTACTTTTTGTCCAGTTACAAATCCATGATTTGGTAATGTAATAGTATTTCTAGATAAATTAATAGCAACATCAACAAATACTCTTGGATTTACTAACATCCTTCTGTTAATGTCATCATAAGAAATAACAAAAGTTGTAGTAATACCAGAAGTAACCTTAATGTTAACTTCGTCTCCACTTGTAAGACCATGCTCTCTATTTGTTATAACAGTGGCGGTTTTCTTATAAACGTCTCCACGAATAGTTAATGGTAAATTAGTCTTAATACTATGAACCTCTCCAGTTCCATAGTCTGCAATCCTAAACAATTCTAGAACATCAGAACCAATTCCAACAAATCCACCAGTACTACCAATTCCTATTCTTTGAGTGGAAACACCAATAAAATCATTATCATATGTTGCAACATATAAGTCCTGAGAATCTAAAAGTGGTGTTGTTGTTGCCGCATAAGAAACGCGAACACCAGTATATCCATGCCCAACGTTATATTTTACTTTATCACCAGTTTTGAAACCATGATTTGGTAAATAAAATGTATTTACAATTGTTTGTATTCCTTTTTTCTGAGTTACTCCAGGATTACTAAAGAACAATAATCCAGACTTTTTAGATGCTCTTGTTAATGCACTTCCCGAAGTTTCATAATAACTACTAGTTAGTTTTCCAAGTTCAACTTGAGCACCCCATACATACACTGTTGGTGATGAATTTAAAGTAAGACCTTGTGTACCAAATGTTCCAATTCTTATTCTATGAGTTCCAGCACCAGTTTGAGCGGTAAGACTATATCTTTTCCAATCTGAACTTAGTGTTACTAGTTGTGAATAATATAAAGATCCATCATCTAAAATAAAATAAATCTGCTCATTTCCAGTGTGTCCTCTTAAAAATACTGAAAATGTATTAAAATCTGATGATAATGAAACAGGTTCAAATTTTAATCCAAATGCATCAGATGCTCCAGTGGTTGAAGCAAAAGAAACTTTTGCAGCATTAGTTGAACCATCTGGAGAAACAGCACTAAAATATTCTACAGTTCCAGTTCCTATTCCTGAAGTATAATAATCCCAAGCAGATGGGACAAGAGATGGTGGAACTGGAGTTGAATATAGTATTAGATTTTCAGATGGAATTATTGCAGATTCCCTAGGATCAAAGTAATATTCACTGTTTAAACGATATTCTGTTGATGTACTAAAACCACTATTAAAAGTAAATTTTCTACTCAGTTCTACTATATCATCACCTGAAGTATGTGCAGCTGATACGGATCCACTAAATGATCTATAAACTTTAATTCTAGAATCTTGTGGATATACGTTTATAATCTTGAATTTTTCCGATTCAATTTTATAAACATCATTTACAGATAAAATAGGAAAATTTAGATTACCAGAAACATTTAAATATGTGACTATTCCAGTTTGTCCATCATTACCTATGCTTGATGATAATGTAAGAGTATTTGTAGATATGCCAACTGTATAAATTGATGCAAATTCTGTAGATAAAATATTTAAATTTTGAACAGATACAATGTCACCATTTATTAAAGAGTGGGAAGTGCTAGCAAATCCTACATACCTTCCACTAGACCCAAAAGGAGTAAACTCCACATCAACTAATTTACTAAAGCTATATGAGATAGAATCTACATCTCTACCTTTAATTTCTGAAATTCTAGCGTATGCTCCAGAACCTCCTGTTCCTTGACTGTTAAAGAATATATTATCCTGTATTGAATAATTATCTCCAGGAGAAATTATTTGGAGTTCTGTTAGTTCACCAGGACTAATACTATTAACTTCAGTAAATCCTTTACTAAAAGTATCTGGTTGAATGAACCCTTGATATTTTGTTTTATTTAAAAGTAATCCTAATGGACTTGTAAATCTAATCCAACCAGTTTTATTTAAATTGACAAAGGATAAGTTTGAATATTGATCAAAATTATATTCAATCGGTTTAGATTTAAACGTATCTCCAACAATGTATGGAAATATTGGTTTTAAATATCCATTAAATGGTCCAGACGCATCTTTTAATGTATTTACAGTTGCAAAATATGCATAAGTTCCATTTGGAAATTCTGGAGTTTTGCAATATCTTCCATTGTGTATGTCTAAATCACCATTATTTGTAAATTCATAATCTTGAACAAAATATCCAGGAGGGAAAGACGCTGTAGATGGTCTATATCCTTTTAACTTTAGTTCATATCCACTACGAAGTCTTACAACTGCACCACCTTCCTTGTCGGCATAACCATAAGGTCCATAAATTGGGTTACCATCGTAAGCCCATCCGATAATAGGAGAATGATATTTTGTGACATTACTTTCATTGTCTATGTCTGCTCTATAGACTTTATTACCCAAAATATCTAATGATGTTGATAGAAGTTTTCTTCTAAGTTCTCTAGCAGCGTAAGCATGAACAAATTGCAATCCTTTCTCTGATGCAAGAGGATTGCTTACTATTCCATCATCATTATTTACCTGATCTGACTGGAATAATCTTTCAACTATGTTAATAGTCCAAGATTTAACTTTAGCTTCAAATCTAGCACCATTTCCTGTAGGTATTACTTTAATAATAGTATTTACTTGATTGTATCCAAATCCACTTTCAATAATTTTTACGTCAACAATTGCTCCATTTAATATTACTGGAACCAAAATAGCACCAAATCCAGAACCAATAACTTCTAGCAAAGGTGGTGAATTATAATTTGAACCTGGGTTATTTACAATCGCACCAATTATTTTGCCTTGTGATGATACAATTACACTAATTTGTCCATTTTCACCATTTAATAGTGTTATATTTGGTTGACGATTATAGTTTACAACATTTGGGTCGCCATAATTGTCACCAATATTTTTCATGGAGATTGATTGTATCGCTCCAGTAAAAATTGGTCTGATTCTGGCATTAAAATCTTGACCAGCAAAAGTAGTAACTCCAATTGGAGATTCAATTTTTATATTAATTGGTTGATACTTTATAGAATGCTGCCCTGAACCAACATCTGAAAAATCAATAAATCTTTTGTTTACATAATTATAATCATTTGATATTGTGCTTCCAACTCCTACAGGGTTAACAGAAGCAACTCTAAATGTATTTTTATTAATAACATTAATAAAATACTCAGAATTAGTCGAAAGACCTACTGGTAAAATTCCATCAGTATCAAATAATATAGTTTCTTTTTCTGAATAACCATGATTTAGAATTGTAATTGTATTATCAAATAAATTGATTGAGTCACCATTAAAGAATAAAGTTTTATTGCTATATCCTTTTCCAGGATTAATTACTTCAATTGAGGATATAACTTTTTTTCTATCTGTAGATGTTAATTTTTGGAGACCTTCTCCGTAAGATCCAAAAGTAACAGTATTAATACCAGAAATGGCATCATCTAAAGTGTTATGTAATTTTATACGAACAGGATCAATTATGTTGACAAAATAAATCGCATCGTCAACCAGATTGCCAATTTTAGTTTGATTTTGTGAATTATAAATTATTTTTTCAAAATTTCTAAATTTATGGTATGTTGTAAATCCAATAGAATTATTCGTTAAATTAACCTGATCATATAAACTACCAGCATTAAAAGATACTGAATGGATAATTCTAGATAAATTCGCCTTTGCTTCCGCTCCAGTTCCGTTTCCACCTGAAATTGTAATTTTTGGTTCATCAGTATAATCAAAACCTTTATCCAAAATATTAATTCTAGACAAAGATCCAGTCACATTACATATACCCTCAGCACCAGAACCAAAAATAGTGTTACCAGCACCAACATTATCGGATATGAGCATTATTGGGGGGTCAATTACATCATAATTTGAATCTCCATTTGAAGAAACCACAATTTCTTCAATAGGACCAGAGTAAATTGTGTCTGATGATTTATAATTTAATAATTCTACACCATTTAAAAATAATCCTAGTGTTCCTGGTTTTGTAATTCTATTTTCAACAATATCATCATCAACACTTGGAGAAAATTTTCTAATTAAATCCTGTGCTTGTAATCTTCTATCATTATATTTTAACAATGAAAGTTTATTATTAAATACTGTACCAAAAACATAGACAAACTGACCACTTCTAATATTTGATCTACTTGTAGCTAATCGTATTGTACTAGAATTGACTTTATATACAAAATATGGCCCCTCTGCAATATTCAAACCAATATTATTATTTCGTGAATAATATACAGCTTCTCCACTAATAAATGAGTTTGAACCAATGTTAAGATCAAATCCATCATATTGCCCTGTAAATATTACAGATAAGTCCTCAACAATAATAGGAGTATTATAATAATTTGGTAACGAAGAGCATACAACATAAGTATCTTCGTCATCGGTATAAACATTTTGTATGTCTGCCGAAATAATATTAATTTCTGGTTGATTATTACTATTTGTTTTTGAAATTCCCTTTCTAATTGAATATTTTACATTAGTTGTATCAATTCTAGTTGTTAAATTAACGTCAAATTCATATTTGTTTGACACTGCTATAACAAATATATTGTATTGATTACCATCACTTCCTTTTATTGTACCAATATCACCTAAAGTAAATATATTAGGGTCAAAAGTTCTTATTCTATATTGAGCAGCTCCATTTAATTTTAAAGCAACTTGAGTAATTTGTTCAATTTCATATTCTGGTGTTACATTATTAATCCACGTCGTTCTTACTTGATCTTCACTATCTGCTCCTAAAGAAACAATCTCAACCTGGTCGTCAATTTCATAGTAATAAGATGAATCTCTATCAAACTCTAGGTCTCCAAGTACCCCAGTAATTTTAACTTTAATTTGCTCATTAGAACTTGTAAGTGCATAAGCATAATCTGGAGTTGTTATATCTGTGTTTAAGTCTATTGCAACTGGAGAAGATACACCAAAAAATTGTGTTGAACTTTTACCGTTGTAAGTAAATTTATATTCTACGGTATTGTCAAATACAACAAGAGTTCCAGAGTCTGTAAAACTTAATGTTGAATCAACATCAAGATAAGTCTGTCCTAATCCAACAGGATTAGTAATTTTTGTTTTTGGGTGTACAGTAAAATTAAAAGTTTCTAATTCTGGATTATAATCCAAACTTAATCTAAAATATTCTTCACCATCTTTAAATATTTTTTCAACGTTGGTAATAGATCCAACCGCTTTTAGAATTGTATTCGTTTCATCCTGATATAACGTTCTATTGATCAAATCTTCTGGATTTCCAGATAGTCTTTTAATTACAAGATCCCTAGTAATTCTAAAATCTGCATCAGATGGTTGAATTAAAAAATCTCTAGGCTTAATAATTTGTACGGGTGAACCCCAAATAGATTTAAATAATATATCAAAAGAACTATTGGCACCTTTTGATGAATAAAAATCTTTTAATTTTGATACTAATACCTTTTCATTTAAATCTTCATAAAACTGAACATCTTCAAAACCTGGAGTATATTGGTATTTAAATTTCTTATAAAGTTCAACTAAAAATAACGCATGTAAATTATATACAATTTGATTAGACGTATGTGGTGAACGAAGAGTCTTTTCAAATTCTAAAGCATCTGAGTTTGCAGTTCTGTAAGTAGTAATTCCACTAAATCCTCTCTTACAATTGATAAAAGTATCAATTGTTTTAGATTCATAAAGAATAATCTCATCATTAATTTGTAAAAGACCATTATTGGGTGGAAATCCATCCGTACTTTCAACTTTAATTGTGTTAGTAGTGTAACCAGTATCTTCTGTTAGATTTGTATAATATGTTAATTCTGTAATATTGTTTAATTGTGTGTATTGATCAATATTATTCAGGATGTCTACTGGACCACCAGGAAACTCTAAAGAATCATAATATTCCTTTAAAAATTCTACAAATTCTGGATATCCATCCCTGACAAAAGTAGGAAGTTGATCAGAAACTAAATTTTTGATATTAACTCTGTTCTTCATATTTTTTATAGTCTTATAAACTCGCCGTTTAAGTAGCTAGATGATACTATGTATTGTGATCCTGAGATGTCAATTCCAGAAGAAATTACATCATTAATTATATTAATATTTGATTTTGAATTATCTAGTTGTAAATAAAGATCTTGCTTTCCAATCACATCATTGGATTTTGGTATTGCAGAAAATTCAATAATATCATCACCAAAAGATTTTTTAGTTGTATTTAAAATATTTAAAGCATTTAATTTTATTTCTCCTCTATTATAATCAATAGACCCAACATTCTTTCTAACAACGACTGGTTGATTACTTGCATCCAATTTAAAGAGAAATACTGATCCAAATCCCTCATTATGTGGAAGATCTGACAGATACACGGTTCCAGTAATACCATCTACAGTAAATCCAGAAGTTTTAAAATTATATCCACTACGATTTTTTATATGAAATTCATTACCAAAACAAATTTCATACTCCGTAAATTGCCTTAATCTAACTTTAAGATCTCTCCTCATTTGGATTGTTGTGATATTTGAGGTAATTGCAACCGCAGAGTCATCTATTAACTTTAAAAATTTACTATATTTAAATCTAGATCCATATACATTTAATTCATCAGACGCAGCAAACTTTTCTAAAGTTTGTTGTACTTGATTTTTTAAATACTCTGGAGTTCCTTGATTGCTGTTATAATATACTTTTGCATTATATTCAATGTAAAGATATTTTAAATCTATAAATTCAGGAACAATTCCAGCGACTGCGTATTTTCTGAGAGTGATTTTTAAATTATCTTTAATTGCAGTTGGTAAATAAGAACCATTTTTTGGTTTAACCGTAATATAAACCTTTCCAAATTTTGGTGGATTCAATTCTTCACCACCAAATACAGATACTGATTCAGTTTCTGGATAAATTAGGGGTATCAATGATTCATAATCAGATGCTGTGACAGCTCTATTCTGAGAAGCGTATACTCTTGGTGCTAATTTTTTAATAGAAGCGATAGATTCAATATCAGCTCCATATCCCGCTACTTCAAGTGTTGTTAAGAGTGGTTCATCAACAGTAACAGGACTTCCATTATTATCTGCTAATCTACCAGCAAAAGAAAAATTTCGGACACCATTTGCAATTGAACCATTTGTAGTTACATAACTAACCATGATAAAATTATTATTTTTTAGTTTACTTCCAAAAGTTCCATCACCAAAGATTAATTCATACCTTTGATCCTCAATTTCATTTAGAAAAAATACATCATCTGTTGGTTTAACTGCAGTTAAATTATCTGCAAATTTATAAACTCTTGAAATATTACTATTTTTACTTTCTCTAATAATCACTCTTATCAAGCTAGTATCAATATTATCATTGTTTAAAATAAATCTTTGGTTTTTATTTAAACTGTCAACAATAAAACTATCTTCAATATATGATCCTTCAAAAATATCAACATTCGGGAATTCTGCAATTCCACCAGATACAGGAACTGTAACATCGTCTGGTATAGAGTAAATATAATTTATATTTGAGAATGATACGTTTGAAGTAGCAACAATACCTTTTTTTAAGGTAATTGTGATTGGGTTGGAGGCAAATGCAGATATATCAACAAAAAAAGATATTTTAGATCTAGATGATCTAACTGATCTTGGAAGATAACCTAAATTTCTAGCAAGAGATACTACGTTCTCTCTTAGTGTTGCTCCATCCAAAAACACTTCATTAGTCAACATATTTGCATTATATGATGTAATATAAGTGTTGTATGCTAGAGTGTCTAGCAATACACTAAAATTAGACCCATCAAAGTCATAATCTGTGTACCTACCATCAGCTCTCAAAAAGCTTTTGATAGATTCTCTTATATCGTTAAAATCTAGTGCTGATACGTTAACTATTGGCATTTATCTAGTTGGTAATAATACAAATTCTAATCGTTGTGGTAGGGCATCAATTCCAACTATTAAATATGTAATTTTAACATCCATCGCCCCCTCATCATAGTTTGGAGTAATAACCGTTTCTATTAACTCTACTCTTGGTTCAAACCGATTGATTACTTCTGTTATTTGGGTTTCTATTCGTCTAGCAGTAAATAGATCAATAGTTTCAAATAATAATTTATTTACATCAGTTCCTATAGAAGGTTCAAAAAACTTTTCTCCCCGTATTGTTAAAACTAAATTTTGAACTGATCGAGCGATAGCTTGTTCATTCTTTAAAACAGCTAAGTCTCTCGTTAAAGGATTGATCTTTAACGAGAGACTAATATCCCTAAATCCAACACTAATACGCTCTAACGGCATTATTTTGAATATTATTATGATTTATTTATAGTGGTTTTTACCACTTGTGCCCCCAATTTGGCTCAGTGCCATAAGACCAATCATCATAGTCTTCGTCATTGCGAATTTTTTCGTGAAGTTCATTTTGAACCTCAAAATCATGTTTTTTAGGGGTCTTATCATCATTTGCGATCTCTCGCAACATCTTCTTTTCTTTAGTTTCCTCAGATAATTTGTAATCTGATACTAAACTAGTTGTTCCCCACATGCTGTACATGTAGTTAACATCACGATCCGCTGGTTTTCCCATTTGTTTGCTCCTGATTTGTTAAATCAGAACTTTTTACGGGGTTGCTATCCCGAATTTTTGACCATTTCGTAGTCATCACCAAGAATTTCTCTCAAGTATGCATCATTCCACATGTCATAATAAGAGGTTCTTGCTAATTTTTTACGAAAATCCTGTAATTTTTCCTTTGGTTGCGCTAAAATTAAGTTATATTTACCATTGTTGGTCTGAATTCCTTTTATATACGTCTTATAATTACCACAGTCTTCAAAAAACTTCCATTTTGGATGTTTTGAGTTATGGTGATCCACCCAAAATTGAACTGCATCCAAATTAAAGTAGTCTTCTACAATAAAAATGATAACATGATACCCATCAATTGGATATACTTCCTCCGCTGGACACTCTATAATTTTAAATTTGGAATTAGATGCAAATGGACACACTGCAAAACCATTTAATTCTGGTTTAAGTTTAGATACCTCTTTAATCCAATTTAAAATATATATCTCTTTATCTGAAAACATATAAAAAAGAGTGCTTATTACTATTTAAGCACTCTAAGATATTAACCTTGTCCTCTATACCTCTTCCGTGCCCCGTTACGAGACGTTGCGGCGTACTTAGTATGTTTACCTGTCCCTTGACGAGTTTTTTTGGGTTTTGATTCAATAACAATTTTATTAGTCAGTGAAGGTCTTTTTGCCATAGTTAAGATTCAAATAATGGTTCAAGTGAAATTAAATTAGGGTCGATATCTTCCCCCGAGAAAAAGCGTTCAGAGAACTCTTGAAGAATATCAGTACAGTCTTCAAGAGTCATATCCTTATATAATGCTCTACCATTATAACACACGTTATAAAGTTTCTCAGAGGTACTCATATCAAATCACACGAGTCTTCTCGTGACCAACACGAATCCGTGGATCGCACCAGGTTTCAATGCCTGCCTCTTTGGCATCCAGACAGAACGATACGTCCTCTCCACACATATCCTGAACTGCGCCAGATTCAAAGACTTGCATCTTAGGAGCAAACCAAGGATACTCAAGACGCTCAAAGACACCGTTACGAATCATAACCCAACCAAAACCTGTGTAATCCACGGTGAATGGTTTACGTCTCTTTGCCATAGATTCAGTGGTCTCATGATTCATAACACCACCGTTCTTACGGAAGTCATCCTCATCCAACCAGTGAGCAACTGAGGTTGTTACCCCATCTTCAGTGGCATACCATCCAGCAACGATCTCTTTTTCTTCTTGAGGAATACCGTCTTTATCTGGTCCAGGTACTGCGAGATCGCACAATTGCCAGAATTTTTCTGTGTTGAACACAATGTCATTATCAATCCAAAGTTGGTAATCATATTGCAGTTTACCATCCCAAGGAATTTGCTTTGGTCCACGAAGAACGTTTGCACCAAGACATTTGCAACGTGCAAAGTTAACCATGGAAGAATAGTCTTGAGAGATCTGAATACTCATTCCATTCTGCACAAGGTCAAAACAGAGTTGTACAAATGATTTTAAAAATTGATAGGAACAACCACGTCCTGGAAGACAAAAGACAATACTCTTGCCTCGCATCCTCTCTCTAATTGCATCATAGTCCCAATCCTCCTTAGGTTGCGTAGGAGCAGTGGCTTTTACAGTGAATCCTTTTGCCATATCTTAAAAGTTTTATCAGGTCAATTCTAACGTTTAGTCTTTAGTTTGTCAATAGGAACACTCTACCATAAGTTGTCGATTTACTTCGACTTCCTCATAGTCAAATTCCTTCCCTTTGAGTTCTTTCCATTTCTCTATGAATTCATCTTCAGAGAGAACAGCATCAATACAATGGTTATCTTTGTCGTAGATGTGATAAACTTTGTCCATATTAAATCCTCTTGACTCCCAAGTATTTATGGCATAACTAGTAATACCTTTGTGATTATAGCATGTATAAAAATAAAGTCATTAATCACAAATACTATCAGTGCTATGATGTATTTGACTCAAAAACTATTGATGACTTATTAGAGAGTTGTGATAAACATTTTAAATTCAATTCTAATTCAAATGCCAAAGCAACAGATCTATATCAAATCACAAACTGTATCATGGATTGTCATGGATTGCATTTAACAGATAGTCTCATCTATCCTTATTGTCAACCATATTGGAATACTTTTTGTAAAACAGTATGTGAAAAAGTAAAAGAATATCTCTTACTAGTTTATCCAGAATTATTGAAACCAAAATGGAAACATAAAAGTATTTTATCTACAGGATATCAAGTCTTCCCACATTCTTGTTGGGCGATTAAAATTTTAGCAGATAAAAGAAGAAGACCTATATGTGACTTAGAAAAAAGTGTAGACTCCCTATGGCCCGAAGATACATTTATCACCGCAATTTATTATTTAAAGAATACAAGTATTGGTAACGGAACCGTTGTAAAATATAATAAATCTCAGTATTATAAAAGTGATGGTGCAGAGAACTCTCTGTTTATCCTTAGAGATTCTAAGTTTGGTGAATACATTCCATATAAAGACGATGAAGAAAAAATCGTAATTCGTTTTGAATTTTGTATTCTTGGTGAACCTCATAACGTCCCTTGGACATCTCCGAGAATCGTTGGACCCTGAGTGGGAAATTTTTTTCTGAAAAATTTTTCAGATGAAAGTGAAATCACTCACTCGATTTGTCACCTCTGTAGGTTAGGGTAGTTAACGATTTTATATACGGCGCAGGGCGCGGCATTAGTATAACTTATGGAACGAATTAACTGTCATAACGAGATCTGATGAATGGATGTGTCCGCACGAAAGTATAAAAAACCCCCTCACGAATGAGGGGGCAAAGTGTTAATCAGGGCAGGCAACCTTTGTCGTCAAGTATACCAATGCTTAGGACATTGTTATACAAACCAACGTAGAATCTGCCGATTGATAACCCAAACTGCTCATCATCTTTCCCCGCTTGAGTATCAACGCCGAGGTAGAAGAATTCAGCGATTGAGAGAGAAGTTGCGAATTTCATTGTGGTGATGATAGTGTGAACGTAGAGGGGGGATTGTGTCCCCCCCGATTGTATCATTCACATCATGGCGGCGGCGATTCTGTCACGCTTGCGGATCTGCTCAAAGTTAACAAACCACAGATCCCGCTTGCCATTATCGGCACGGGTTGCACTCAGAACGCCATCCGTTTCCAGATCAACCATAAGGGCGTGAATAGTGCCCTTATGGCGGCGGGGGTCAAGACCAAACGAGCGCACAAGGTCGCTGCAGGTCAGGGGTCCGTCGTTGATCAGGCGGGAGCGGATGGCGGTGCGGATGATGGTTTTGATCATCAGTCTGATGGGGTTGCGCGAGGTCCGTTTGCCTCGCTTGAATGTATCCTAGAGGGTCAGGCGCTCACGGGAGCGGGTTTGTCACAATCTGAAATAATGTTGACTTGCTCAAAAAATTGCATCCATTCATCATCACTTAGGGTGGTGCAATTCTTTTCTACAAGCTCAGCGATTCTTTCAGCGGGAAGTTTATACCGAAGGCGGGAGGGATAGTGTGTCACTGTGTTGAAATTAGGTTTGCTGTAGTGTGCAGAATGTTGGCGGTGCTGTTTCTAACTGTAGGAGACATTAGAAACATCACCACAAAAATGATGGTGAAAGTTCTCATTTTTGTGGCACCTTTACAGTTACAATTTCGGCGGGAGATCCGCAGGAACGATAGAACGCTGCCATGCGATCTGCCTCCTCAAATGTAGCAAACGTTTGCTCTCTCCACTCACAAGAATTGTAGGGAGTTTGGTAGCGAATCGTTACACCTAATGCCATGATGTTAAGGTAGGAAAGTGTAAAAAATGGAGGGGGAATTTCACCCCCTTGAGTGTTAAGAATCAGGCGAAAACTGCCATCCAGCGAATAGGTTTGCCTGTTGTCATTCGGAAGATGTAGACAATTTGACCGTGCATTTCTACACTCCAATTAAATGCACAATCCTTTGCATGATCGAAATCATCATAGAATTCTGCGACCGCTTCATTGAACTTGAATTCAGAAGAAATTGCCCACATGATGTTAAAGAATTGCGCGAGGTCCGTTTGCCTCGCTTGAATGTATCCTAGAGGGTGGGGTGCCCGATGGGCACCCTTTGTAACAATCCGTCACACTAGGTTTTTGTGTATCCTGCGATACGCTACCCAGGTGATCGCTTGAATCTGCGCTGCTGAATAATACTTTTCGGTCACGCTTGAGATTAACTTAGCAGCGTCACGGTAAGCATCTTGAATCATGGCGAAAGTTTTGTCTGACATAGCAGGAACTTCTTTCAGGTTGGTTACACTGCCATTCCACACATTGTAGGCGTGACCATCAATGCAGGGAGTGTCAGAATTTCCATCCTTTGCAATGCAATGATAAAAGGCGATTGTTTTGTTTCCCCGTAGAACTTTCGTGATGAGATCATCAGAATCTAGCATCAGTTCGATGATAGAAATTGCTTTATCTTTGTTTGCACTGTAGGAGCAAACTTTCACAGAATCCCAGGGGAGATCATAACAATAGGCGCGGAGCATTGTTTCAGCATCCTCCACATTTCTATCCCATTTGTTGTTAGGAGAAAGTGCAGCGATAACACCTGCCACAGTGTTAGGATTGAAACCATACTTTTCGCCCAAAGTAACACAAACTTCGTAGGCGTTGTGATACCATTCGGCACCTGTCTGCCTGTCCAGAATGTTGCTCTGGAAATAGGTTGCGATGATCGAATCGGTGTGTGCCATGGGGGTGGGTTGGCGTTGCCAGAATCCTACAGCATCACGGGCACAGCGCAACGGGTTTTCTGATCAGGAAATCTTATGGGCGACATCAAAAATTCTTATGGCCCAGGGGTTGACTTCTAGGGGGCAGCGCCCCTACGCTAGAGGGCGGGAGGGGTGGGAAGCATACAGGTATAAAAAAACCACGCCCTCTGGCGTGGTTTTGTGTTAGATTAGAACTCTACAATCCAGTCAGGATCTTTGTTTAGATTAACCCAGAAATGGTTTCTACCGTTGTGACTGGTGAGGAATACTTTATCCTCTTTGTGTTGTTCTACAATACACTCATCAATTCCGTCCATTAAATTAGCAAATCTGTTTTTTGCTTTTTTAGATACAGGCGTGACGAATGCGGTGTCCATTGTATCAGAAATCGATTGGTTCACTGGTCGGTTTCATTGTATCATCAGAAGCGGTGATGGTGTCAAGAATCTGAAGGATTTCTTCACCATTGCTACCCTGACGAAGCATTGAAATCAGAATCGAAGTGTTTTCCATGATACGTGATACCTAGTCGAGATTTGTAAGTGTGATAAACTCGTCGAGATTAAATGTGATAATCTCGACGAGATCTGTTACTATCAGAGGGAAGCAACCAGTTGCTCGCTCTTGATCGCAGTGTTGACAAAGCGACCCACGCTACCTCGTGCGTTGATAGTGCTGGTCAGTTCGCTAACGAATTGATCAACATTGGGCACAGCGTAGGTGTACTCACGACCACCAACGAAGGTGACGGTCACTTTACCATCAGTCACATCAGAGATGCTTTCGATGGCAGAAGAAGTGAAGTTAAACATAATAAATTAAAAAAGTAAGGGTTTGAGTGAAGTGTTTTGAGCGGGATGCTTCACCCCCGCTTGTGAACCTATGATAGCATCACCAATAGTTGGTGTCAACCTCTTGGATCGGTTCGATAACTGTCACAATCTGATTATCTTCGTTGAGATAATCTGTTGTGATTTGATTCGGTCCAGTGATAACCTGACCGACAATGTAAGCAGCCAAGAGTGATTCAATCATGATCAATAATGATGACGGGACATTACACAATTGGGGTCATTCCACCAATCAGAATCCTCATAATGTTCGGATTCTTGATACTCATCTTCCGACATTGCGGGCATCGGAAGATCATCAATCCAGGTGATTTCAGGCATTGGAGTTCAGTGGTGAACGATCAAATCATACCACGGCGACCCAGTTCTGCCCACACATAGGACGGTGCTGCAGCTGGCACACCAGTGGCGGTGCTGTTCTTGATCCAGACCAGTTTGCGGGTTTGGATGTCAGAGGCGGAGACGAGGGTCATGGGGTGTTCCCGTGAACTGATGTCATCATGGCACCCATCCGCGAGAATTGCAACCCCCTGACCCATTAAAGTTTCTTATCCTTCCAGCAGTTCAGGATAGTATTCTTCAACCTCTGCAATCAGTTCTTCGTCGCTATAACCAGAGAGGTTTTCTTCGATCTGATCGCCTACCAAACGCATCAAATCTTTGGTGCTCATGTTGTCAAGGATGCGATCAATGTAGGCATCCAGAAGTTCTTGACGGTTCATGTCAGTTAGCGTAGAGGGGAAGTTTTTTGCGGAGACGGATTGCATCATCAATCATCTCACCAACCTGTTCGTAAATGTAGGAAGAACCTCCTACATCACAGAGCACATCTTGAGTGAAGACAGTAGGAAAATACTGGTCTTGATTGTCTTCTTCGTTATACTCAAAGACATCGTGTTGAGTGAATACAAACGCAGCACAACCTGCGTTCTCACCTTGACTCTCAATCATTTGGTTGATAGAGTCACGAAGTTCAGCAAGAGTTCGATACATCAGTTGTCTCCAAAGTTGTTGGTTTTGAGAACGTGGCGATAATCAATGGATTTGATGCACCAACCAGATGCAGTGCTAATCTCATCTATGAGATCTTCCTCATCATCAGCATCCCAAATCTGACCAACATAAACCTCA
>Ga0194110_10000646_pt1 | contig 45247 bp, 41 predicted proteins | sample TA2Kig1200mmetaG_FD_146192 | JGI IMG/M metagenome (GOLD analysis project Ga0194110, IMG submission 146192) | Freshwater microbial communities from Lake Tanganyika, Tanzania - TA2015032 Kigoma Deep Cast 1200m | ecosystem: Environmental > Aquatic > Freshwater > Lake | place: Tanzania: Lake...
GTCGCTATCGAAACTCGCGGGGGTAGGTTCATCGGTTGCTCCTATCGAAAGGATGGGGAGCATTCTACCACCGTTTCTGAGCGTGAAGTAACGTTGTAGTATTATACACGATGCAAGAAAAAAGAACAAAGGACGGGAAACCCGTCCTCTGAATACTGAATACTGAAAACTGCAACTGTTCACTGTTGACTTTGCGCTTTTGCCTTGTCACTGCACTTCCAATGTCCCCCACCCGCCTAGCATTTCATCCAGCGAACTTTGCACCTGCGCGTAACTCGTCGAGTGATTGGGAAAATCGAGTTGGACGACGCCTTGCGGATTCGGCACGTAGAATGTAAAACGATCACGTCCGTCTGCGCTGGCTAACAGCGCGAGCAATTCGCGCATCCGGCGCAAATCCTCATCGTAATCGTTCGAGCGCGCCAAAAAGATGCGCAGATGCCGCGCGGCTTGATATCGCGCCGCCGCTTCCATCACGCGCGCGGGCTCCGCAGGCGGCGCGTACATTACACCGTTCCCGCCATTCCGACCGCCGACTGCCGACGGTTGACCGTTGACCGCTGATGGCTGATCGCTGACGGCTGACGGGGGATGGCTGACCGCTGATCGCTGATTGCTGATCTCTGGCTCGAACGCATCTCCCGCAAACGGATCGATCTCCGCGAGTGCCGCTTCCGCTTCATCCGGCATCGCGTACTGCACAGCTGACGGCTGACCGCCGACGGCTGACCGCTGATCGCTGACCGCTGACGGCTGGGTCGCATCATCCGTCGGAATTTGATATTCCTCCGCTGAATCGCACAGCACCTGGATTTTTCCGTCGCGCAATTCCACTTTGCCCTTGACGAGCAACAGCGCATCGTTGCGCCACAACTCGCGCGTCCGCTCGAACGTCTTGGGGAAGATCGTGATCTCGGTCGCGCCCGACGGATCTTCCAGCGAAACGAACGCCATCGGATCGCCTTTTTTCGTCGTGATGACGCGCACGCTCGTCACGACGCCTGCGAGCGTGATTGTTTGCCGCGCCAGCGACTCGTCGAGTTGATTCGCGAAATGCGTCACGCGATTGCTGGAATTTTTTGCCAGGCGCATCAACGGATTGTCGGAAAAATATGCGCCGGTCAATTCTTTTTCGTCCGCGAGTTTATCGCGATTCGGGACCTCGGGTTCATCCGGCAGCGTGCCAAACGTATCCGCGCCTCCCCACCCCAGCCCTCCCCCGCTTGCAGGGGAGGGAGCGGCGCCGAACATCGAAAGTTGACCGCGATCGCTCGCTTGATGCGCGGCTTGCGACGCCGCCATCATCCGATCCAACACTTTCAACAGTTGCGACCGGCGTCCGAATTGATCCATCGCGCCGGCTTTGATCAGCGATTCGAGCGCGCGGCGATTGACCGAGCGCAGATCGACGCGGCGACAAAAATCGTCGAGCGATTTGAACGCGCCGGCTTTTTGGCGCGCGTTGACGATCACTTCCACCGCGCCGACGCCGACATTTTTGATCGCGCTGAGCGCAAAATAAATCCCCTGGCTGTCCGGCGTGATCGTGAAATTCACGTCGCTCGCGTTCAGATTCGGCGGCAGAATTTCAATACCCTTCCGTCGCGTCTCGCTCACGAGCTGTCCTACTTTTTCGACGTTGCCGAGTTCCGTCATCAACAACGCGGTCGTATATTCGAGCGGATAGTGCGCTTTGAGAAACGCGGTCTGGCAGGTCAACACGGCATAGTTCGCGGCATGCGCTTTGTTAAATCCATAACGCGCGAAAAATTCCACGTCATCAAAAATCTGTTCTGCGATTTCGCGCGTGATGATGCCATGTTTTTCCGCGCGCTCGACAAACCGGTCGCGCTCTTTGAGCAGTTTCTCTTTATCTTTCTTGCCGACTGCGCGGCGCAACAAGTCCGCCTCGGAAGCCGTGTACCCGGCGAGTTCCATCGCGATCTGAATGATCTGTTCCTGATACACCATGATCGCGTAGGTCTCTGCCAGAATCGGCTTGAGCGCGGGATGACGATACTGCACTTTTTCGACGCCGTGCAGGCGGTTGATGTAGTTTGGAATGTACTCCATCGGGCCCGGACGATAGAGCGAAATCGTCGCGACGATGTGCTCGAAGCGCTGCGGCTTCATCCGAGTCAGGACTTGGCGCATCCCCGATCCTTCGACTTGGAACACGCCGGTCACGTCGCCGCGCGCCAAAAGATCGAACGCTTTCGGATCGTCCACCGGAATATTGCCCAAACCGAATTCGACGCCGTGCCGCGCTTTGATCAACTCGCACGCGCGGCGCATAATCGTCAGCGACGCGAGTCCGAGGTAATCCATTTTCAGCAAGCCGACGCGTTCGAGCCAGTTCATCTCGTACTGCACGATCGGAAAGCCGCCGGGGTTGTCGCCCTTGGTCGGACGATGCAACGGCGCGTACTCGACGATCGGTTTGTCCGCGACGACGACGCCCGCCGCGTGCGTGCCGGCATTCCGCGCCACGCCTTCGAGCAAGCGCGCGTGGTCAATCAACTTGCGAACGTAATCGCTCTCTTCGTACGCCTGCTTGAAATCCGGAATCTTTTCGAGACAATCGTCCAGTTTGACATTCGGTCCCGTCGGCAACAGTTTGGCGACGCGATCCACTTCGCTCAACGGATAATCGAGCGCGCGTCCTACGTCGCGGATGGACGCCTTGGCTGCCAGCGTGCCAAACGTGACGATCTGCGCGACGTTATCCTTGCCGTATTTCTGAACCGTGTACTCGATCAACTCGGCGCGGCGATCATCTTGAAAGTCCAGATCGATGTCCGGCATCGAGATGCGCCCTGGGTTGAGAAAGCGTTCGAAGATCAACCGATGCTGGATCGGATCGAGGTTGGTGATCCCCGCGCAGTACGCCGCCATCGAACCGGCGGCGGAGCCGCGCACGTTGAACCAGATAGTGCGCTCGCGCGCGGCGCGCAACAAATCCCACACGATCAAAAAGTACGTGTCGAATCCCATCGCGTGAATGACGCCCAATTCATAATCGAGTCGTTCGCGCGCGGCGGGATTGCCGTTCGGATAATATTTTCGGAATCCTTGTTCGCACAAATGCCGCAAGTACGTTTCGGCGTTGAATCCATCCGGCACCGGGAACTTGGGGAGATGGTACTCTTTGAAATCGAGATCGACGTTGCAGCGTTCCGCGACGAGCAAGGTGTTCGAAAGCGCTTCGGGCACATCGCGCCATAGCGCGCGCATCTCATCGGACGATTTCAAATAATAATCGTTGCCGTCCATTCGCATCCGCTTGGAATCGGTGACGACGGTGTTGGTTTGGATGCAGAGCAAAATATCTTGCGCGCCCGCGTCTTCGGGGCGCAGATAATGCGCGTCGTTCGTCGCGACGAGCGGCAAGTTGAATTCGCGCGCGAGCGCGATCAGGTCTTTGTTGAGATTCGCAAATTCGCCGATGGCGTGTTCCTGCAATTCGACGTAGAACCGATCCTGGAACACATCGCGGAACCAGCCGAGCGCGCGCCGCGCGTCTTCGACGCGACCCTCGGCGAGGAGGCGCGGCACTTGCCCCGACGGGCAGCCGGTCGTGCAGATCAGCCCCGCGCTGTGTTGCGCGAGCAAATCGCGATCGACGCGCGGGTAATAGTAGAATCCTTCCAATTGCGCCGCCGACGCGAGTCTCAAAAGATTTTGATAGCCGACATTGTTTTCCGCAAGCAGGAGCAAGTGGTGCGAGTTGCGATCCTCTTTGGCATCGCGATCCTTCATCGAATGTTTCGCCAGGTACATTTCGACGCCGATGATCGGCTTGATTTTTTCTGCTTTGCACGCGTCGTAAAATTCGATCGCGGCGAAGAGCGCGCCGTGATCGGTGAGCGCGAGCGCGGGCTGCTGCAATTCTGCCGCGCGCTTGGCAAGGTCTTTGGGATGCGGCAACCCGTCGAGCAGACTGTATTCGCTGTGGACGTGGAGATGAACGAAATCGGACATAGGGCATCAATGAGCCAATTATCCAATGTGCCAATGAACCAAACTTTTCGTAAGAGTTTGGCTCATTGGTTCATTGACTCATTGCCGATTATAGCACAGATATTCTCGCGTGGCGCGGCGAATTTGACGATGCGCCGAAATTTTAAGGGAGTGTATTTCGCGGTGAAAATCGAGCCGTCGGGCTGACTTGGCGCAATCGGCGCGTCTTGTGGTATAATGCGCGCAGGAGAACAACGGAGAATGGCTCGTCGAAAACGCGCGGTGGTGAATTTTCAAGACGCGCTGACGCATTTGCAAGCTGATCGAACGCTGCTGCCCAGCGCGCTCAGCGCGTTGTCCGGCGCGGACAAAGATCAAGCCACTGGATTCGCGCGCGTGTGGAACCGTTTGCCGGTCGAACGGCGGCGGCGCGCCGCGCAGGAACTGATCGATCTGGCGGAAAAAAACGTCGAACTGGATTTCAACGCGCTCTTTCGCCACTTGCTCGACGATCCAGACGCGCGCGTCCGCGCGAACGGCATCGAAGGTTTGTGGGAAGATGAAGACGGCGCGCTCGTCAAATCGTTCCTCGCGTTTCTGCGCGACGATCCGGACGCGGGTGTGCGCGCGGTGGCGGCGGACGCGGTGGGACGCTTTCTTTTGCTCGCGGAGTACGGTCGGCTGGCGAATCCGTCCGCCGAAACGCTGGGCGAAGTTTTGCTGGCGACCGCGCGCGATCTGGGCGAAGACCTGGACGTGCGTTGTCACGCCGTCGAAGCGTTGGGATATTGGAGCGATGAAATCGTGCGTTCGATGATCGCGGCGGCGTATGACGATGCCGCGCCGGAATTGCGCGCGAGCGCGATCGCCGCGATGGGTCACAGCGCGGACAAGTATTGGCGCGAAACGGTCGCCAACGAATTGCAATCGCCGGACGCGCGAACGCGCTTTCACGCCGCGCGCGCCATCGGCGAACTGGAGCATCGCGACGCGACCGAAGCGTTGATCGAATTGCTGGACGATCCGGATCGCGAAGTGCAAGGCGCGGCGATCACCGCGCTGGGACAAGTTGGCGGCAAGTTGGCGCAGCGCGCGCTGGCGCACGCCGCCGAATCGGACGACGAAGTGTTGAGCGCGCTCGCCGACGACGCGCTCCAGGAATTGGAATTCAACGACAATTCGGAATTCTTGCTGTTCGATTTGAAGGAATAGTCACAGTAGATCACAATTCTGTCATGCTGAGCGAAGCGAAGCATCTCGCTGGACGCAAATTGCGAGATTCTTCGGCGCGGAAACCGCGCCTCAGAATGACAATCTGTGATGTACCAAGTCAACCGGTCAATCATCCAACCCAATGAACCTCGCCAACCTTGCCTCCATCCTGATCAACATCATCTCCCCGATCGTGTTGCTCGCGTTCACCGGATTTCTGCTCGCCCGAAAAATCGGCGTCGAAGCACGACCCTTATCGCGCACGATGTTGTATCTCTTCACGCCCGCGCTCGTTTTTTCGCTGACGTACAAAGCCCGGTTGGACGAAGAGTACGCGTCGATCGGTCTGTTCGTGGTGATCATCGCCGCGCTGATGCTGGCGCTGTGTTGGCTGCTTGCCACAATCCTGCGCTATGATCGCCTGACGACGAGCGCGTTTATGCTGGGCAGTCTGTTCGTCAACGCGGGCAATTACGGCTTGCCGCTTATGTTGTTTGCGTTTGGCGAAGAAGGATTGGTGCGCGCGGCGTTTTACTTTACGATCAACGCGATCCTCGTGCAAACGCTGGGCATTTTCGTCGCGGCGCGCGGCAAAGCGAACGCGCGCGCCGCGCTGATCAACACGCTCAAACTGCCGCTCGTCTACGCGGTGACGCTGGGATTGATTTTCAACCTCGCGCAATTCCAGATGCCCGAGCCGTTGAGCAAGGCGATCGATCTGGCGGCGGACGCGGCGGTGCCGACAATGCTGGTGATCCTGGGAATCGAGTTGGCGCGCGCCAAGATCGAAGATGATCGCGCGGTGATCGGGCTGGCGACGGTCGTGAAATTGATCGTCGCGCCGGTCTTGGCGTTTCTGCTCGCCGCGCTGATGGGCTTGGAAGGCGTGACGCGCGCGATTTGCATCGTCCAAGCGTCAATGCCGACGGCGGTGATGGCGACGATTGTCGCGGTCGAATTCGACGCGCGTCCGAAATTGGTCACCGGCATCGTGTTCGCGTCCACGTTGGGAAGCATTCTCACGTTGACGATTCTGTTGGGGATTTTGAAATGAACGACATTTTCTTCGATCTCGAAACGCAAAAATCGTTTCAGGAGGTGGGCGGGCGCGAGAACATCAAATTGTTGCGCGTTTCGGTCGCGGTCACATTTTCCACGGCGACGAACGCGTTCCAGTCGTACACCGAAAAAGAAGTTGCCGCGCTCGTCGCCGATTTGCAGGCGGCGGATCGCGTCATCGGTTTCAATCTGCTCAACTTCGATTATCAAGTGCTGAAAGCGTACACGGCGGAACGCTTGAACGATTTGAAAACGCTCGATCTGCTGGACGATCTGTACAACAAACTCGGCTTTCGCGTCGGCTTGGATGCGCTGGCAAGCGCGACGCTGGGCGCGCAAAAATCGGCGGATGGACTCGCGGCGATTCGGTGGTTTCGCGAAGGCAAGCTCGAGCAACTTATCGCGTATTGCCGCGACGACGTGTCGCTCACCAAGCAGTTGTTCGAGTTCGGACGCGATAACGGGTACGTGATGTACCCGGATCGTTTCAGGCGGACGCAAAAAGTGAATGTGGCGTGGAAATAAAGGGATGCCAGAATCCACCGCCTTGCTCCCCCCCGCTTTTCTCGCCCGCCTCCCGCGCCTCGTCTCCACCGATCAACTCGACGCGGTGACGCGCGCGTTCACGCGCCGCCCCACGACGTTCCGCGTCAATCCGCTCAAGACGACGCGCGACGCGGTGCTGGCAGAATTGTCCGCGCGCGATTTTCAGGTTGACGCGGTGCCGTGGTACGCCGACGCGTTCATCCTCCGCAACAAAACCAAGCGCGAGTTGATCGACACGCCGCTGTACGCGCGCGGCGAAATCTACGTCCAGAGTCTATCGAGTATGTTGCCGCCGCTGATTCTTGATCCGCAACCGGGCGAGCGCGTGTGCGATCTCACCGCCGCGCCCGGCGGCAAGACGACGCAAATCGCCGCGTTGATGCACAACACCGGCGAAATCGTCGCAAACGATCGCAGTAAAATCCGCCTGAGCAAGTTGGTCGCGAATTTGAAATTGCAGGGGATCGCGAACGTGCGAACGCGTCTATCGAACGGCGAGGATTTGTGGAAAAAATTTCCCGAATATTTTGATCGCGTCTTGGTGGACGCGCCGTGCAGTTTGGAGGGGCGATTCGAAGCGGGGAATCCAAAATCGTTTGGCGATTGGTCGCTCCGCAAGGTGGAATTCTTGAGCGCGATCCAATCTCATCTCTTGCGCTCGGCGGTGACGATGACGCAACCCGGCGGCATTATCGTCTACTCGACCTGCACGCTATCGCCGGAAGAAAACGAGCGCGTCCTCGATTGGCTGTTGAAAAAAGAGCCCGACCTGGTTCAGGTCGAGCCGATTGATTTTCCGCTGGAAAATATTTTGCCGGGGATCACATCCTGGGAAGGCAAAGAATTTTCACCGCAAGCGCGAAATGCGATCCGCATTCTGCCCTCCGAATTGATGGAAGGATTTTTCGTCGCGAAACTTCGCAAACAATAATCGCCCCGCGCCTCGCGCTCCTCGCTAATGATGTTGCCGCGCCAAATTATTGATCCATTTGTTCGAAATCATGCGCCCCGTCGCCAGCGCGCACTTGGTTGCTTCGTCGCCGAGCGTCAGCAAATAGACCCAGGGCGCGGGCAAGCCAAACACGAACGCGCCAACCGCCGCGGCAGGAATTCCGATCAGCCACAACGGTCCCACATCAATCAACGCGCTCGCGCGCACGTCGCCGCCCGCGCGCAAAACGCCGACGATGTAGATCATATTCGAGGTTTTGATCCAGAGTCCGCACGCCATCACCGTCAGAATCGCGCGCGCGTACTCGCGCGTCGCCGCGTCCACGTTGTACAGACCCAGGATCGTATCCGCGCTCACAAAAATCGCGATGCCGATCACCGCGCTGAGCATCCACCCGAGTTTCAAAATCCGCTTGGCGTACGCGAACGCTTTGGGTTCTTCCTCCGCGCCGATCGCGTGACCGATCATAATCGCGCCGCCGCTCGCCAAGCCGATGAACGGCACGAATGCAATCGTCTCGATCGCCATCGCGATATTCACCGCCGCCAGCGCTTGCGTCCCGATGTGACCGTAAATCGCGCTGTACGTCGAAATACCCAGCGACCACACGATTTCGTTGAGCGTCACCGGGAGCACCGCTTTGAGGATGTGCGCGAGAAATGCCGCGTCGAACGCGAACATTTCGCGCGGACGCGCCGCCGCGACCAAACCGCGCGCATACGTGATCGCGATCAGCAAGCCGCATTCCAGCCAGCGCACCAACGCCAGACCGATCGCGCTCCCTGGCGCGCCCAACTCCGGCAAACCGAACGCGCCAAAGATGAGCGCGTAATTGATCAGCGCGCCCAGCCCCAGCGCGAAAACGCTGATGCTGACCGGCAAGCGCACGTTCCCGGTACTGCGCAACGCAATCGAGTAACTCGTCGTGATCGCAATCGGAATGTAACTCCATCCGGCGATCCGCAGATACTCGCCGCCCAGCGCGATCACCGCGCGATCCCGCGAATAGATCGTCAGCGCGATTTCGGGAATGCCGAACGCAATCCAAGAAAAAACGCCCGCGCCGAGCAGACTCAAACCCAGACACACGCCCAGCACGCGGCGAATATTCTTAATGTCGCGCTTGCCCCAAAACTGCGCGATAAAAATCGCCGAGCCGCTTCCGACGCCGAACAACAACAACTGGAACAAAAAAAGAATCTGATTCGCCAGACCGACGGCGGCAACTGCCGTCTCGCCCAGTTGCCCGATCATCGTCACGGTGGCGAACCCGAGCAGCGAAAAAATCAGTTGTTGCAGCGCGATCGGAAACCAGAATTTGCCCAGCGTGGCGAAAAAAATCTTGTCGTCAAAAAATTCGCGCACGCTTATTCCTTGATGATTCCTTTCGCCCGCCCGATTTGCGCGCGCACCGCGCCGGGTCCCGTCCCGCCGACGGTTTCGCGCGCCGCGAGCGCACGCGCGAAATCGAAAACGTCTTTCAGCGCCGCGTCAAACTCCGGCGCGATCGTCTTGTACGCGTCGAGCGATAAATCCGCCAGCGCGATCCCGCGCGTCTCCGCCAGTTTCACCGCTTCGCCCACGCGACGATGCGCGTCGCGGAACGGGACGCCGCGCCGCACCAGGTAATCGGCAAGATCGGTCGCCAGCATCGCTGCGTCGAGCGCGGCGCGCATTTTATCGGCGTGGACGCGCAGCGTGCGAATCACGCCCGCCACAACCGGCAACAACGCGTCCAGCGTGTCCACCGCGTCGAACAACGGCTCTTTGTCTTCCTGCAAATCCTTGTTGTACGATGACGGCAATCCTTTCAACACGACGAGCAACGACATCAGATCGCCGATCAGACGCCCGGCTTTGCCGCGCGCCAATTCCATCGCGTCCGGGTTTTTCTTTTGCGGCATCAAACTCGATCCGGTCGCGTACGCGTCGTCCAGCGTGACGAATCCAAATTCGGCGGAGGAGTACAGCACCAGGTCTTCGCCCAAGCGCGAGAGATGCGCGCCGATCAACGCGGCGGCGAACAAAAACTCGGCGATGAAATCGCGATCGCTCACCGCATCAATGCTGTTGTCGCTGACGCGCGCAAACCCCAGTTCGCGCGCGAGAAAGTCGCGATCAATCCCCAGCGCGTTCCCCGCGAGCGCGCCCGCGCCGAGCGGCAAAACCGAAACGCGGGTGGCGCAATCGCGCAGGCGCGCGTGATCGCGTTCCAGCATCCAAAAGTACGCCATCAACCAATGCGAAAACAAAATCGGTTGCGCGCGTTGCAAATGCGTATAGCCGGGCATCAACACGTCAAGCTGTTGTTCGGATTTTTCCAGAATGGCGGATTGCAAATTGCGAATGGCAAATTGCAAATTGCGGATCGTGTCTAGAACGAAGAGGCGCGTGTCGGTGGCGACCTGATCGTTGCGACTGCGCCCGGTGTGCAACTTGCCCGCGACCGCGCCGACGAGTTCGCCCAGGCGGCGTTCGACGGCGGTGTGAATGTCTTCGTCACTGGGTTGCGCGGCAAAAGTGCCGGCGTCGAATTCCTGCTCGACGCGCGTCAAGCCGTCCACGAGCGCGTCGCGTTCCATTTCGCTAATCAGATGTGCGCGCGCGAGCGCGCGCGCGTACGCGCGACTGCCGCGAATGTCCGCGGCGTACAATCGCCAATCGAAACGCAACGACGCGTTGAGGTACGCAAAGCGATCGTCCATTTGTTTTGAAAACCGTCCGCCCCACATCGGTCCTCCTGAAACCAGGTTGCGCGCGATCCCCCCTTGTCAAAGTTGAAAATTGTGTTATACTTGCAAGCAAAGGAGGTGCTTATGGCACAATTAACCCGCCACGGACAACCCTGGTCGAAAAAAGAAATCGCGTTGCTCAAGGAGCATTATCGCAAAGGCACGCTGCATCGCCTCATCGCCGCCAAGTTGAACCGCACGCTCGTCGCCGTCGAATCCAAAGCGATGGAACTCGGGTTGTCAAGCCAGCGCAAGAAAAAATAGCGCGGCAAGACCTTCCAGGTTTTCAAAGACCCGGAAGGTCTTTTTTTGTAACTGCTCAGCCCATTGTCATGCTGAGCGAAGCGAAGCATCTCGCTAATCGCGAATTGCGAGACGCAAAGCGTTCGTCGCAAAAACCGCTCCTCAGAATGACAGCCTGAGCAGTTACCTTTTTTTTACAAGTGCGGCACGAAATCGGAGAGCACTGAACCGCCGATAAATTCGCGCAGGATCGAATCTTCCGGCACCAAACGCGCGTCGGCGGGCTTGAACCATTCCAGGAACGCGAGCAGGCGCCGCGCTTCGACGTACTCCGGCGTGCCGGGTTCGACCTGGCGCAGCAACGGTTCGGCGAGCGGCTTGAGCATCGCCAGTTCGTACACCAGCGCGGAATTGAACATCAGGTCGGCTTGTTCCTGGTACGGAAAAATGTTGCGGTCTTCGCCGCGGCGCACGCTTTCCCAGCGCGCGATCGTTTCTTCGGCGGTATAGCCGCGCGCGCGCGCGTCGCGGACGATGCGGCGCAGCAAGCGCGTGTCGCTCGTCGCCACGCGGCTCAGCCGATCCAATTTGAGTTGCGTGAGCGCGGAAATGTAAATGCGAAAGATCCGATCTGCCGGAACCTGGGTGACCAGGTTCGGGTTCAAGCCGTGAATTCCTTCGATCAGCAGAACGTGATTGGGCGTCAACTGCACAGTGACGCCTGGCTCGCGTTCGCCGGTCTGGAAATTGTAATGCGGTAACGTGACGCGTTCGCCGTTGATCAGCGCGACCAGTTGCTGATTGAACAATTCCAGATCGAGCGCGTGCAGATTCTCGTAATCGTACTGACCGTTCGCGTCGCGCGGCGTGTCTTCGCGCGCGAGGAAATAATCGTCCAAGCCGATTGGAAACGGGCGCACGCCGTTCGCCAAAAGTTGGATCGTCAGGCGGCGCGCGAACGTCGTTTTGCCGGACGAGGAAGGTCCCGCAATCGTCACCAGGCGCACGCGCTCGCGCCGCGCCGCAATCGTGGAGGCGATTTCGGCGATGCGTTGCGCGTGCAACGCTTCCGCCACCAGCACGATTTCGCGCGCGTGTCCATTCAGGATCGCCTGGTTCAGCGCGCCGGCGTCGGAGATGCCGAGCCGCGCCAGCCAATCGCCGTACTCGCGAAAGACGGACGTGATCTTGGGTGAATGGCGAATCGGTTCGAGCGCGAGCGGGCGGTGGCGGCGCGGAAACTGCAACACAAAGCCCGGCGGATAACTCTGTACGCGGAATTGTTTGAGATAGCCGGTCGAAGGGACCATCATCCGCCCGAGAAAATAATGTTTGATCCCGCGCAGGACATGGACGCGCGCCTCGGCGCGTTCCATTTGCGAGAGTAGCAGCACCTGCGCGTCGTCGTTATGCGCGCGCGCATTGTCCACTACCTCGCGCAGCGCCATCGTCTCGCGCGTGATCGGCACGTCTTCCGCGATCAGCACGCGCATCCGGTCTTCGATCTGCGCGAGTTCTTTTTCAGTAAAGGGCGCGCGTTCCAGCACGCGGCAAAACAGTCCGCCAAAGGTGAGCGAATGATCGACGGTGATGTGCGCCTGGAACAATTCGTGCGCGACGACTTCGAGCAACAAGGTGAGCGCGCGTTGGTACATTCGCATCCCGTCTTCCGTCGCCATCGAGATCGGTTCCACGTCCACGTCGGCGATCAGCGGCTCGCTCAATTCGGCGAGCCGCCCGTTGACGAGCGCGCCGACGATGGGCGCGGCTTGGGGGGTGGCGGCTTTTTTGACGAACGATTCCAGGCGCGTGCCGGCGGGCGCGCAAAAGACGCGTCCGTCGTGAAAGCGCACTTGGACGTCTTGACGATGTTCACATTCGCGAACGAGGTGATTGTTGTTTGCGGGCATAGGCACAGAAACCAGGTTTCTGCAGGAAACCTGGTTTCTTCCGTCCTCTCTGGTTCAACCGGCGCCGCTCATTGCGGCGTCTTGGGAACTCGAAAGCGGCACGACTTGCCGCCGAGATTCAGGCACTCGATTTCTTGAATATTAAAGTTCTTGTCGGTGAGCCACTTCATCGCTTCGGACAAAATGCCGACGGTGATGTGGCAGGTGGGCGTTTCGTGTTTGGGGCGATACTCGCACATACAGGCGGGATAGACCAGATAAAACGCTTCGGCATCTTCTTCCAAATACACCGGTTGATTGACGGTTTTATTCCCCGCCGCCGCCATTTGTTCCAGCAGCAATTTCATCTTGGCAGTCATCGGCACGGGCATCAGCCGGAGCGCGTGTCCCGCCAGTCCGAGGACGGCGGATTGTTCTTTCATTCCATAGTTGAAGATCGCGCGCCCCACGCGCAAGAGCATCGCGCGCGCGCCGCGCAGACCGTAGAAATCTTCCACCGCTTGCGTTGCCGCGCCGTACTCTGCCATCGTCACGCCCAGTTCCAAATTCTTGGGCGGATAATTGTCCATGTACTTGTCCAGTTTGGCGCCGCGCAAGACCGCGCGCATTCCATCCTTGCCCATCACTTCTTCGATGGCAAGAAAGAATAGGCGCAAGGCATCGTTGGGCATCTTTCGATCTTCTGGCATCGGTATCTCCTTTGCGAACTATCTCTTGCGCGCGGGCACCGGTTGTTCTTCCGCGACGTTCTCCAAGATTCCGTAGAGCAGTTCGAGCAAAATCGCCTTGACGCTTTCTTTTCGCGTCGCGATGCACGGCAAGACGCGCATTCCTTGATCCAAGCCGAGCGCGATGCGGAGGTCTTCGGGGGGCCACGCGTCTTCATCGTCCTGTTTGTTGGCGGCGATCACGAACGGGGTATTGCTGTACGTGCGAAACGTATCGAGAATGCGCCGCGCCTCGCGGAATGTTTCCGGGCGCGCGCTGTCAATCAGCACGACGAATCCCAGCATCCCTTCGGACAGAATCTCCCACATAAAATCGAACCGCTTTTGCCCCGGCGTGCCAAAGAGATACAAGGACAAATCTTTATCAATCGTGATCCGCCCGAAATCCATCGCGACGGTGGTTTGGTCTTTGACCGCGCGCGTGTTATCCGTGACGCGGCGTTCGGTACGCACGACCGGAATCTCGCTGACGCTCCCGATGAATGCAGTCTTGCCCGAATTGAACGGTCCGGTCACGACCATCTTGACAGTTTGCATAATGACTAGAATTACCTGACGAACGAGATATCATGCAACGCGCGCAGCGCGCGTCTAGATCTTGCGCAAGCGATCGATCACGCGCAACAAGACGCCGCGACCGACCGGCGGGGGCGCGGGCGGCGGCAACGGCACGGGCCCGCTCGCGCCGGGCGTGAGCGTGGAGGGCAACACATCCACCAAGCCCGCCGTCTGCAAGCCGTAGACGATGCGGCGAATTTGAAATTCATCCATCTTGAGAAAACTGGCGATCTGCCGGATCGTGTTGCGCGAGTTGATGAACGAAATCACTTTCCACTGTTCGACGCTGAGGTTGATGTTGCGAATGTTCACGTCGGGGCGTTCGGCGAATTTGAGCGGCACGTCGAGGTCGGGCAATTCATCGCGCAAGTGTTCCCACTCTTGCACGCGCCGACTGCCTTCGATGATCAAATGATCGAGACTGACCGCGACGGTGATCCGCTCTTCCGCCGGCAGAACGTTCGGATCGAAGCGAAAGGTGCCGGTATGCCAGGTGAAAAGGGTGTAGACCGATTCGAGGAGATAATTCTTGACGCCCTGGATGATGTCGGCTTGATTCAGCACATTGTTTTGAATCATCAACAAGCCGAGTTCTTTATCGGTGTCCACCTTGGAACGCGCGCGGATCGCTTTGGCTTGATCGGCGGTCAACTTGCCGACCTGCACCATAATATCGGTCAGGCGCGCGGTCTGACCATCCAGCGCGGTCTGAATCAGTTTGCCTTCTTTGAAGTACAACCGCGCCGCGACACTGCCGGCATCGCGGTGGATCGTCAACGCGCCGGTCTTGTGCGCCAAGTAGATGAGATTGAGCAGTTGGTTCAAGCCAACGTCTTTGAGGTTTCCTTTGAGCGCCATTTGATCAACCTGGAATTTTCAACCGAAATTATACCCTTAATCGCGTCGCAAGTCAATTGGCTCTTTGTCCTGCTGGGGCGCGAGCGTGCGTTCGCGCCACCACAAGACGCCGCCCGGCAAACTCGTCAGCACGACGATCAGGTGAAAGATCAACGACATCGAGAGCGCGGCTTCGTTGGACATCCCGACCAAGCCGAAGAAGAAAACCGCCGTCGCTTCTTTGGGTCCCAAGCCGTTGAACGAAATCGGAATCAACAGGACGAACGCGATGAGCGGGTTGAAGAGAAAAAAGTAAAAGATCGACGTGGTCTCGCCGAGCGCGCGCGCGATGGTGTACCACACGAGCGTCGTGATGACGACGATGCACGCGGAGAGCGCGACGTTGAGCGCGAGCGCGCGATAACTTTGCCGATACACTTGCAGCGCGTCGAACGCGCGCCGCGCCATCGGCTCGAGCGGACGCAAGCAGGGCAGCGCGAAGACGCCTTTGACGCGCTGGGAAAAGCGGCGGCTGAACAACAGCGCGGCGGCAAACACAAATAGCGTCGCCGCGACCACCGTTGCAATTTCGAGTTGTTCCAATTCCGAGCCGCGCGCCAGCGTGAGCGTTGCCAGGAGCGCCATCACCACCGCCGCGCCGAAGAACGCGACCATTCCCATCAAGCGATCCACCAGCACCGAAACCGCCGCGGCTTCCGCGCGCCCGCTCGCGCGCACCAGATCGTACGCGCGCACCACGTCGCCGCCGACGTTGCTGGGGAGCAGATTGCCGAAGAACAAGCCGACCAGATAGTACACGAGCAGACTGACGAACGGCGCGCGAATGCCTTGCGCGCGCACCAGGATTTCCCATTTGAGCGCGCTCAAACTGATCGCGCTAAAGTACAGCGCGAGCGCGAGCAACAACGCGATCCCGTTCGCGCGCGCGAGATGTTGCGCCATCGCGCTCAGATCGACGCGCGCAAAAAGAAACGCGATGATCGCCACCGTCACAGCGAGCTTGAGCAGGTTGAAGAGATGTGTTTTCATGGTCAGTGGGTGGTAGTCAGTGGGTAGTGGTCAGAAAACTGTCCACTGTCCACCGATCACTGATCACTATTCTCCACGCGCTTGGTCGTCCACGCGATATCCCAGACCACGTGCTTGTCGCCTTTGACATAGTAATCGTACGCGCCGAGCGCGCGCGCGAGGGCTTCCACCGCCGCAAGCGAAAAGAGCGTGACGAGCAAGCGCAATGCTTTAGCAACTTCGTCCGCCGCGATCCGCAACACGCGTCCGGTCTCCAGACTCGACACGCGGTAACCGTACTTGCGAACCAGGTGCAAATGTCCGGCATAGTTGCGGCGACGCTGCATAATAAATTCGCCGAGCGTTTCAGGTCCCATATTGTAGACGACCGCGTCGGGCGCGTAACGCACCTGCAGCCCGCGGCGAATGACCAACGCTTCGACAAACGCTTCGTCCATCGCGACATCGGGTGGCAAGCGGTCGAACACTTTGCGAAACGCGATCAATTCGCCCAAGCGCGGAATTTCCAAACAGAGTTGATGCTCCATCTGCAGACGCAAATGCGACATATAACCGACGACGTGCTCCGGCACGTTGACCGGAATTTTTTGCGCGCCCGTCATCCCGACCTTGGGGTCGTCGAACAATTTGACCAGATTCTCGATGCTGTCCGCGCGCGGCAACGTATCACCGCTTTCCAGGACGCAAATTTCTTCGCGCGCGTTTTGCAGAAACTGGTTGATCGCCGACGTTTTGCCTTCGCGCTGTTCCTGCACGATCAATTTAATGCGCGAATCGCGCGCGGCGTACGCGTGAATGATCGGCACGGTGCGATCACAACAACCGCTGGCGACGACGATGATCTCGGTGATTTCAACCTGCTTCAATTCTTGCGCGAGCATCGCCGCGAGCAACTTGCCGATGTTCGCCTCTTCGTTATGCGCGGTAATGCCCACACTGCAACGAATCGTCATTCAAACTCCCAGCCATTTTAGCGCGATTTCAAAAATCGCGGTAGATTCTTTCGTCAGAGTATAAACCGAAAAGAACAAGGGCGCAAACACGAGCGCAAGCGCCAACGCACGCGCGTTCGTCTCGCGCGTTAGCGCGCGCACGCCCAACCACGCGACAACGATCAGCGCGAGCAACGCGCCAAACGCGATCAGCGCGTTCGTTTCCATTCCCGCCGCGATGATCGGCGCGCGAATCGGACTGCCAGTACTCGCGACGAGCGGCTGCAACCACGCGGCAGCCACCGCGAGCGCGAACAAACCAAGCGAAATTGCGACCGCCGACCGCTGACCGCTGACTGCTATTTCGGTCGTCGGTCGTCGGTCGTCGGTCAATTGCGCGAACAACCACACCCAAAACAAACTATTCGCCGTTCCCAAGATCGCGTACACCCACCAATGCGCGTGATTCGTCCATCCGGCGTAGTACGGCGCGAGCGCGATGTACGTCGTCGCGACGAGCGCAAGCGTCACTAGATCGAACCGGCGTTTGGGCAAAAGCGCGGCGAGCAAGAACGGGAACAGCATCACGTAATAATAGCCCATCACTTTTTTCGATGTGAGAAAAAACGCGATGGCGATCAGCGCCGCAGTCAGATACACACTCCAGCCGCGCCGCGCGCCGATGAACGCGAGCAGCGTCGCGGCAAGCATCGTCACGATCGTCGTGTGGCGCAGAAAGAAAAAATCGCTCGTCAGCGCGTTCGGTTCCGCGCGCGTCAAACCCAAGAGCGCGACGAGCCAGGACGCGGTTTGCACCGGCACGTTCTCGACGTACGTCAAATTCATAAACACGAAATCGTCGGAGTGCAATAGAAACGGCAAACAAACGATAGTGACGACGAGACTGAAAAGAGTTAGGGCAAGAAGCAAGTTTGATAGTTTGATAGTTTGATAGTTTGGCGATTGGCTAGTTCGAGGCGATTTAACTATCCAACTATGCAACCATCCAACGATCCAACTCACAAACATCGGAATTGCAAACAGAATCGCGATTTGCTTGAACAGCACCGCCAGCGCGAGCGCAAGCGCGGGCAGAGCAACGTGGCGCGCGTCTTCGAACGATGCATAGGCAAGCAGAACGAAGACGAGCCACGCGCTTTCAAAATGCCCTTGCACCGCCGTATCGTAGAACGTGATCGGGTTGAAGAGCCACAACAGCGCCGCCGCGCGCGCGATCGTTTCGTCGTTCGCTTGGCGCGCGACGCTGCGGTATAACACAAGCGCGACGCCGATGTCCGCGAGAATCGCCGGCACGCGCGCCCAGGCGTAATCGGGCAAGGCGCGCGTCAGATCGCCGAGCAGCAGCGCGAGCGCGGCGGCGAACGCGTACAGCGGCGGATAGGCGTAGGGCCAGGTCTGCGCCGCGCGCGAACGCGCGTACAGATCGAACGGCGCGGCGTCGTCGAAAAAAGTGCGCGCGGCGTGAATGAACGTTTGCACGTCCCACGTTTGCGAAAAATACGGATGGAGCGTCAGGGTCGCGGAAACGATCGCGCCGGCATAGACCAGCGCGCTCGCAATGAAAAAGACCGCGCGGGAGGAACCCACCGCGCGGAGTGCGACATTCGATTGATCGTTTGGCGCGTGCGATGACATCACCGGCATTATAGCAGATTGTGGGGAAAACGCCCAAGTTCTGACCGCCGACAGCAGATCGGTTCACAACAGAACCGCAGTCAACGGTCAGCCGTCGGCGGTCAGCATTTTGGACCTAGTCCTGTCCGCCTCATTGTCCTTGAATCGTGTTGCCGTCCGTCTTGCCGTCGGTGGTGATGTTTTTGGCATTGTTGGCGAATCGGTTGTTGGTAATCTTGTTGAAGATCGCGCCGGACAAGCGAATTCCGGTGACCGCGTTGCCGTGAATGAAATTGCCGTCAATCAGGTTATCGCGCGTGGCGTACTTGTCCGGGCTGGGCGGCAGGAAAGCGAACTGTTTGGGTTCCCATTCGTCCCAGTACATATAGATTCCCACGCGACTGTTGGTGATCTCGTTGTTCGCGATCACACTGCCGCGACTATTCCAGGTGATGATGCCGTGATTTCGCATCTCGCGAATTGTGTTATCGCGAACTTCGGTGCCGTTCGTAAAGCCGAAATAGACCGCGTCGTACGATCCCGCCATTTCGTTACCGATGATCTTGTTCCCTTTGCAGAACGACAATTCGACTGCGTTGTACAGCGCGCCGATGATCTTGTTGTTTTGAATGACGTTGTTGTCGCCGCACCGCATGCCGTGCGCCTTGATGAAAATGCCGTTCGCGTTATCGCCCAGCACCTGGTTATCTTTGACGACGACATTGCTGGAGCCGTCCTGTAAAATAATTCCCGCCGCGTCGCACCCGCGCCCGACCGTGCCGCTGCCCCACCTGCAATAGCGCACGTTCTCGCGCGTCGTGTTGGCAGACACTTCGCTGTTCGACGTGTTGAGCAGGTTGATCCCCCACGCCGAATTTTTGGACGCCGTGTTGTTGCGAATGACGACGCTGTCGCTGTTGCGCACGTCAATGCCGATCGCTTCGCTCTCGGTCGTATTGTTTTCGATGCGCGCGCCGCGCACGTCGTCGAGCCGGATGCCGCCGCCGTCCGTCAATCCCAAGAAGATGCCAAAGCCGGTGTGATCGATCGTGTTCAAGTTGTCGGAAAAAACATTATCGTGAATGTAAACGTTTCTGCCGCTTGTGACGTTCACGCCGAATTTGTGATAGCGCGCTTTGCAATTTTTGATTTCGACGTTCGCAGGCGATTCGAGCAGCGGGAAGTTGAACTTGCGAACCGTGATCGCGGCGTAGACGTATTGTTTGTCTTTGACGATCTTGGTATTGCCTTCAATCGTGCGATTGTCGCAATCCAAGGTCACGTCGTGGCTCTGGATGATGATACAATCGCGCGTGCCGGGCGCGACGATGTCGTTCGTCAATTTGTAAACACCGGGCTGCCAAATTTCCGCGCACTGATTCACGCCGAAGGTTTGTAGCGGCGTCGGCGTCACGGTGGGCGTGGGTGTGATCGTGTGGGTCGGCGTCGTGGTGGGCGTGGTCGTGCGGGTTGCCGTCGCGTTGGGCATCGCCGTCTGCGCGCGTTCGGCGGTCGGCGTGCTGGCTGGATTCGCAGTCGTCGCGCGCGCCTGCGTCGGCGCGGGCGCAAGTGTCGGCGTCGGCGCGACCGTCGCTTCCGCGCACGCGGAGGCGTACAAAATCGCGCTGAGCGCGATCAGCAGAAAGATCAATCGTCGCATTTCGTTTGACTCTCACAAAAAGAATTTGGCAACCCTACCCTGGGCGCAGCGCTAACGCGATTTCGTCGGCTTTACGTCCGGCGGGCGCGATAAAATCTTCAACCGCCTCCAGTTCGTCGCGTAGGTTCGTCGGCGCGCTTTTTCAAATCCTGTCTGGGCGAAGGTTCTCCATATCCGTAGGCGCGCCGCAGTACTCCTCGAACGCAACGGCTCGCCGTCTTCAACCCCTCAAGTATACCATACAAAAATCAATCTCACAATTTGGGCTTGAGGTTCACGCGTCCACCGGCTTGCGCTGCTCCGTCTTCCCCACCGTCTCGCCGAGCAAGCGCGATTTTTGGTACGCCGCCCACACTGCTTTCGAAAACACCGTGCGCAACGATCCTTTTTCCATTTGATAGATCGCTTCCGCCGAGGTGCCGCCCGGCGACGTGACCATATTCCGCAATTCCGCCGGATGCTTGCCGGTTTTGTCCGCGTACGAAATCGATCCGCGCATCGTTTCGATCACGATCTCGCGCGCCACCTCGCGCGAAAAACCCAGATGCACCGCCGCGTCGATCAACGCTTCCAGCACGAGAAAGACATACGTCGGTCCCGTGCCGCTGACCGCCGTCGCCATATCGAGATATTTTTCGTCGTCCACCCAAACTTGTTTGCCGAGCGACTGGAAAATCGCGCGCGCGCTGTCGCGTTGCGCGTCGGTCACGCTCGGCGTCGTCGTCCACACCGTCAACCCCTCGCCGATTTGCGCGGGCGTGTTCGGCATCGCGCGAATGATCGCGTGGTGTGCAAGCCCCTCGCGCAACGTCGCCAGCCGCCCGCCCGCGATGATCGAGATGACGAGTTGCTCGGCGCGCAGCGCGCCTTTGAGTTCCGGCAAGACGCGCGCCAGCACTTGCGGTTTGATCGCCAAGACGATGATTTCACCCGCGCGCGCCGCCGCGCGATTATCGTTGGTCGCGCGAACGCGATGCCGCGCGGCAAGTTCGGCGCGGCGTTTCTCCGTCGGCTCGCTGACCGTGATCTTTTCCGGCGCGACGATCTGGCGATTGAGCAAGCCGCCGATCATCGCTTCTGCCATCACGCCGCCGCCGATAAATGAAATTGAATCGAGCATTGTTCTCCCAAACAAAAAAGCGGACTTTTCAGCCCGCGACTTTGCGATGCCTAAACAAACGAATCCTACTCTCTGTCGGGTTTGTTCTGTCCAATGAGATTGAGCATTGCTTCAATCTCGTGAATCAAGAATGGAAGATTGGGTTGCGTAAAACTCAGAGCTGGCGCAGGGACACGGTTGTGTTTGATGTCCGGAGGAATATGCTTGTGATGCGGATGCGTGCTTTTTAGCCCAGGATCGTCTGGATGCGGCTGTGCATCATACCAATAGAATTTTTTCGCTGCCGCGCCAAACTTCGTAGCCGTAATCGTCAATGAGCGCCGGTAAACGATGATACAGGATCCGTTGGCGCACGACCAGGCGGATATCCTGCGCGAAGTACAATTCGCCTGTGACGCGCGCCAACGTCGCGCCCAGCCGAATGAAACGTAGCGTGGAATGTCGAACGATCGGAAATCGTTCAGCAAGCGAATAGATCAGCCATTCATAATCGTTCGGGGTACGCAACGCGTTGGTCATACAGCCACTCGGACGAGTCCGGCTAACGACGGGGCATTGGGTTGAAGTTGTTGAACCAGATCGCGGTAGGCGGCTTGACGCGCCAACCAGGTTCGATAAACGCTTGCCCATTCACCGAAATCAAGCACCCAGTGATCGTCCTGCGGTTCTTCGCCGCTGACAAACGCCGCGTAGAATGTTTCCGAACGCACGCCGTATTTTCGTTCGAATGCAATGAGGTCTTGTTCTAACGCGTGAATATCAGATAGAATATCTTGGAGTGTCATCTTACCCTCCTGTGCGAATTATACCCGATCACTTGCGAAACTCCAACCCATACAGCGCGATCAGTCCCGCCGCCGCGGCGATTGTCAGCACCGCGTAATTCGTCAGCAGATTTCCTTGCGCGCAAATCGCCGCGGCAAGCCCGCACGCGCTCGCAACACCGTACAACGCCAGCACCGCGCCGCGCTGCGACCAGCCGCGCGCGACCAACCGATGCGACGTGTGATCGGTGCCCGGCGTCGTCAGCGGATTCACCCCGCGCCGCCAACGCGAAACGAACACGAGCGTCGTGTCGAAGATCGGCAGACCAAGCACGAGAAGCGGAATGAACCAGGTCGTGGTCACCGGCAAATTCACAAAACGCAGTTTGATGCCAACGGCGGCAAGCAAAAAGCCGATGAACAAAGTCCCCGCATCGCCCATAAAAATTCGCGCCGGATTGAAATTGTAAATCAAGAAACCGATTGCCGCGCCAAGCAGCGCCGCGCTCAGCGCGCCGACCAAGTATTGCCCGTTCAGCGCGGCGATCAATAAAAAGAACGCCGCCGCAATCGCCGCGACGCCGCCGGACAAGCCGTCCATATTGTCGAGCAGGTTCAGCGCGTTCGTGATGCCGACCACCCACAGCACCGTGATTGCCGCGTTCACCAACGGGATCGGGACAAGTTCGACCGAGACGCCGGCGATCACCAGGATCAGCGCGCCGCCGATCTGCCCGATCAATTTCAGCCCCGCCGATAATCCGACGCGATCATCCCACAAGCCGAGAAACGAAACCCAGGTCGCGCCGATCACGATGCCGATCATTTGCGGCACGTAAAATCGATCAGCGAACAAAACCAGCGCGACGATGAACGCGCCGTACATCGCGACGCCGCCCAAACGCGGAATCGGCGCGGTGTGAATTTTGCGCGCGCTCGGCTGATCGAGAAAACCCGCGCGCAATGCAATCTGACGCGCCAGCGGCACCGCGCCAATCGCAAAGACGAGCGCGGTGGCGAAGATCAAAATAAGCGTGGACATAGTTGGCGGATGGCAGATAGCAGATGGCAAATAGCGTATGGCACGTAATTTGTCATTCGCAATCTGCTAGTCGCAATTCGCGATACGCTATTTCCCCAGCGCGCTCACCCACGCCTGCAGCGCGGCTTTGTCCGCGTCCGGCGCCAGCGCGAGCGCGGCTTGCGCGGCTTGGCGCGCCGCGTCGAGTTGATTCGTCTTCTGCGCGTTGAGCGCGACCTGGATATTCTGCCACATCCCTTTTTCGTTTTCCGGCGCAAGCGCAACCGCGCTGACGAGCGCGCGCTGCGCGTCCTCCGGATGATTCGTCTGCAAACTCAACAGCGCGGCATTTTTCTGCGCGTCGTAATCGTTCGGCGCGAGACGCGCGAGGGCTTGATATTCCGGCAGCGCGAATTGCGGCTGACCGCGCGCCTTCCACGTTTGCGCGAGCGCGCGCCGCGCGGCAACGTCGTTCGGCGCGTTTTTGACCGCGTCGATCTGTTTCTGGAGATTTTGCAACTGATTGTAAAACTCTTGAAAGCGTTGATAGTCCGGCGTGCGTTGCGGCGAAAGCGTCGCCAGCAAGCGCGCCATCGCCGTAACCGCCGCGTCGATCTGTCCCGTCTCCGACAAAAAGTTGACGAGCGTGAGCCGCGCCATCAGATCGCCCGGCGCGATTTCGACGGCGCGTTCCAGTTCTTGCCGCGCCAGCTCGAACTGATTGCCGCGCCGATACAGCTCGGCGAGCGCGATGTGCGGGAAAAGCGCGTGCGGATTTTTCTGGATCGCCGCGCGGAACGCTTGCGCCGCGCGCGCGATCTGATCGGACGACGCCAGCACGCTCAGCGCGCCGGACGACGGCGTGCCGTCCGGTTCCGCCAACGGACCGGGATCGAGGGCAATCGTCTTGAGGTAATAATCGGCGGCGCGCGCCGGGTCGCCCTTGGTGCGATAATATTCGCCGAGCAAAAAGTACGTCTGCGCGTATTGATCGTCAATCGTCAGCGATTTTTCCAACGCCGCGCGCGCCTTTTCCGGATCGCCGCTTTGCGTGTAGGTTTGGCTCCACTCGTTGTACAGATACGCCGTGTACGGACTGAGGCGCACGGCGGCTTGATAGTACTCGGACGATTTGGCATAGCGCGCGTTTTTCTCGCTGGCGCTGCCGGGAAACCCGGCGACGATGCGATTCATCCGCGCGAGATTCGCGGTGTGATCGGTGTTGAGCGGATTGAGGCGCTGCGCGTGTTGCAAGATTTTTTCGCTCGTCGCCACGAACGCCGCGCGCCGCGCCGGGTCGGACGTGCCGCGGCTGGCTTCCAGGTTCGCGCGTCCCAAAAAGAGCGCGTAAAAATCCTGGGTCGGCTGCAACGCGAACGCGCGTTGATACGCTTCGATACTCTTGTCCCACGCGCCAGCCGCATCGTAATTGAGCCCGGCTTTGTAATGAATGTCGGCGGCGACGCTGGAGTAATTCGTCAGGTAGATCAGCGCCGGCAACGCAAACAACAAAATCGGCGCGACGATCCAGTTGAGCGGCGCACGCCACCACGCCGCCGGACGCGGCGTCACGTCCGACCACAAACCGAACGCGACCACGGCGACGAACAGGAAGAGCGCGAGGTAATACAAGCCCAGCAGATTGATCAGCGCGTTGGTCAGATCGCCGGATTGCGTCAGCCCGCGCGTTTGCAACAGCACGAACCACAGCCACGCCGTAAACGACAGGACGACGAACAACGCGATTTCGTATCCCAGGATTTCGCGCGAGACGCGCGGCGAATATTCTTCGCCCAAGCCGATAATTCCGGCGATCAACCAGGTCAGCCCGAACAAGAGCGCGACGCCGTACGACGCTTCGTTCCCCTTGGTCAAGAGCGCGGCAAAAACAAGGTCGAGCGAATTGGGCGTGCCGATCTGATTCGTGACGAACTCGAATGCGAGCGTCACGCCGATCAGCGTCGTGATCGCCGTCCACGCGATCACCGGCACCGGCGACGCTTCGACCGGCTTGGCGCGCGCGGTTTCCGCGCTATGACGACGCGCCCTGCGGCGCACTGTGGAATCTGCGCGGGGCGATGGCTGACTGTTGACTTTTTCCGGCGCGGGCGTCGCGACGAGTTTGTTCATTCCCAGGATCACTAACAGCGCAACGTAAAACCAAAAGTACGTGCGCGTCGAAACAATCGCGATCCCAAAGTGAATTTCGATAAAGTGCCCGATCAGCGCGGCGAGCAGCGCGCTCAACCAGAGCGCCCGCGGCGGATCGGCGGCGCGCGCGTCCGCGTCGTAATGCCGGAGCGCGTGCGCGCTCAAGTAGACGAACAAGCCGATGATCATTCCAAACGGCAACGCGACGCCGATATAGTGCCAGCCGCGCCACACGCCAAAAACGAGCGACGCGAGCAGACCACTCGCCAGCCACAGCGCGACGAACGCGTTGCGTTCGCCGGGCGAGCGCACAAACCCCAGCCACTTGAGCCCAAAGTAAAACACCGAAACGAACAACAAAATGTACGCGCCAAAACCCAGCAAGCCGGTCATCACGAGCGCGTCGAACGTTTCGTTGTGCGAACGATCCGGCGACGCGTTGCGCGCTTCCAGGCGTCCCAGTTCGGGCGGATAGAACGGATTGAACGCGACGTACATCGCTTCGGGTCCGTAACCGACGAGCGGGCGAATGACGTTGAACGGATCATCGCCGGTCGTCGGCGACCACAAAGGCGCGTGCGGCAGAAAGAGCGGCAGCGCGCCTTGCCAGATCAACTCGCGCACGCGCCCCGTGCCGCCTTCGGTTTCCAGGATGCGCCCTAGTCGTCCGACGTATGGCACCTGCTTGAGCGCATCGAATGGCGAGGCGGGCAAATTGAACACGGCGAGGAACGCGCTCGCGACCAGCGCTACGCCGATCGCGAGCAGCATCACCTGGCGCGCGCCGCGCGCCAGCGCGTACACGACGACGAACGCGAACAAGCCGCCCGCCAGACCCAGCCAGGGACCGCGACTCTGCGTGAAAAAGATCGCGACGAACAGAACGGCTAACAAAATCGTATACGTCCCGGCGAGCAGCGCATCGCGAAAATTCTTTTTGGCGATCAACGCGAACGCACACACAGATACGAGTCCACCCAACGCGAGCGCAGTGCCGGTGGTGAAATCTATCAGCCACGCCAACGTCAATGCCATCAGCGCGAGCGCGCCGCCGCCCAGCGGAAGCGCGCGCGCCGTCGCGTGACGCGTCGCGCGCGCGAGCGTCTCCAGCCAGCGCGCCAGCGCAAGCGGCAGCGCCATAATCAGGTACGCCGCGACGAAAATCGAATTGCCCATATTCGCGGCGATGCGCTCGACGGTGTCGCCGCCCCAGGGCAGCGGATCGAGTCGAAAGTGCTGGAGCAGTCCGTAGAACGCAATCGGAAAACTGACGACGAGGATCGTGTTGATCGCGCGATCCAGTTGCGCGCGCGTGCGTAACGCGCTCGCGGCGATCACCGAAATCGCGATGTACGAAAACGTAGAGTACGTGCCTTGCAAGCGCTGGTACGAGCCCCAGAGACTGACGCTGGGCACGACGGAGAAAATCGTCGCGATGCTGTAGGCGACGATGATGGCGAAGACCGGCAGCGCGAACGGATTGTCGCGCGGCAACGCGCGCAAGGCGCGGGCAAGCGACGCGCGCGACGCGCTTTCGCTTCCGGCGCGCCACGCGAGTTCCAGATGTTTGACGATCCACGCGCCGATCATCACGAGCGCGAGCGAGCGGATCAACATCGCCTTGTCCGGCTCGAAGACGCGGCTGGAATAGATGTTGAAAAAGAGTGGCGCGACAACGAGCGCGGCGAGCCATCCGGCTTCCAATAATTTGTCGCAGTAGACCGAGAGTCGAGTTGTCATCGCGGCGCATCATACCTTAACTAGGGACAAAAATCAAATCGAATCGTTTGCGTCCGCGCGCGACCTATGCTAAAATCCGGAAACGATGTCATCCAACATCCAGCCCAAACCTCCCATTTGCTCCTACGAAAATTCGCGCTGGCGCACCGAGTTTTGGCGCGGACGGGATTATGAAGATCGCGCGGAACAGATCGCGCTGGCGCGGCTGTTGCCGCCGCGCGGCGCGCGCCTGTGCGAAATCGGCGCGGGGTTTGGGCGCCTGGCGGATTTTTACACCGGCTATGCGCGTGTCATCCTGCTCGATTACGCGCACACGATGTTGCGCGACGCAGTCGCGCGCGGGCGCGGCGATCCGCGCTTTGTTTGCGTCGCCGCCGATCTGTACAATTTGCCGCTCGCCGACGACGCGCTCGACATCGCGCTGACGGTGCGCGTGCTACATCACGTCGCGGATATTCCGCGCGCGTTCGCGGAAATCGCGCGCGTCGTCCGTCCGCAGGGCACGTACCTTGCCGAGTTTGCGAACAAGCGGCATCTCAAAGCGATTTTGCGCTACGGCTTGACGCGCCGCGCGCCCAATCCGTTCGCGCGCGAACCGTATGAATTCGTCCAACTCAATTTCGACTTTCATCCGCGTTATATCGAAGAGAATTTGCGCGCGGTTGATTTCGTCATCAAAGACAAACGCGCGGTTTCGATGTTTCGCGTTGCGCGGTTAAAGCGGATCGTTCCCGCAAAAATTCTCGCCGCGCTCGATGGAATTCTCCAATCTCCAATCTCCAATCTCGATCTCTCGCCCAGCATTTTCTTGCGCGCCGAATCGCACAAGTCCGGCGCGCCGCGCCTCCACGAATCGCTGTGGCGTTGTCCCGTCTGCCATTCGACCGCCATCGTCGAAGCGCGCGACGCGCTCACCTGCCGCGCCTGCGCGCGCGTCTATCCGATTGTGGATGGCATAATTGATTTCAAATCGCAAATGTAGTATACTATCGCACAGAAAAGTATTCAGCGAGCAGTATTCAGACCGCCTCATCACTGAATACTGAATACTGAATATTGAACACTGATCCCACGCGGAGGTTCGCAATGAAACTATCGTGTATGCAAGACAATCTTGCCAAAGGTCTTTCGATTGTTAGCCGCGCCGTCGCGTCGCGTTCGACGTTGCCGGTGCTGGGAAACGTTTTGCTTGCGACGGAACAAGGTCGCCTGAAACTCGCTGCGACGAATCTGGAAATGGCGGTCACCTGCTGGATCGGCGCAAAGGTGGAAGAGGAGGGCGCGACGACTTTGCCGGCGCGCGTCCTCGGCGATTTCGTCAACTCGCTGCCGCCGGATCGCATCGAAATGGAACTGAACGTCAAGACGCAAACGACGCACTTGAAATGTGCGCGCTATGACGCGAACATCAAAGGGATCGACGCGCAAGAATTTCCAATCATCCCCACACTCGGCGACGGCAAACGCATCGCCATCGAGCCGGACGCGTTGCGCGAGATGATCGAGCAGACGACGTTTGCCGCGGCGACGGACGAATCGCGTCCGGTGTTGACCGGCGTGCTCGTCAAGTTCGAAAAGGACAAGGCGACGCTTGCGGCGGCGGACGGGTTCCGGCTGTCCGTGCGCCACACGACGTTGAGCGAGCCGGTGGAACAACCGATCAGCGCGATCATTCCGGCGAAAGCGTTGCAAGAAGTGGCGCGCGTGACCGGCGATCAGGAAGACCCGATTGTGATCGCCGTCACCGAAAACAAATCCCAAGTGTTGTTCAAATTGACGAACACGGAAATCGTTTCGCAGTTGATTGACGGACAGTTTCCGGATTTCACGCGGATCATTCCGACCTCGCATCAGACGCGCACGACCGTCACAACGTCCGAGTTGCAGAACGCGGTCAAGGCATCGTCCGTGTTTGCGCGCGAGGCGATGAACACGGTGCGCTTGCAAATCGCGCCCGCCAACGAAATGGGCGGCGGCAAAGTGACGATCACCGCGACGAGCGCAGAGTCCGGCGATAACGTCGGCGACATTGATGCGACGGTGGACGGCGAGCCGGTGGAGATCGCGTTCAACGCGCGCTATCTGGCGGAGGTGCTGAACATTTTGCGCGCGCCCCAAGTCGCGCTGGAAACGGCGAGCAGCGCGAGCCCCGGCGTCTTCCGCCTCGTCGGGCGCGATGATTTCGTCCACGTGATTATGCCGATGCACATTGGCAAATAAACCGAAACGGCTCACTTTTTGAATGGGAGTGAGCCGTTTCGATTTACGTGCTGTAGCATTTTTTCCATCATCTTCGCGTGTGGAAATATGTCCACCCGATCCTTCCGCGCTCAAATGCGTTGCGATTTCAGAAACACCGCAGATCATGTTGGTGGTGTGGCGGGCGTCGTCTCTTCGCGCGCGCCAATATAGTATTCCGCTACAAAAACCATCACAACCGCGAGGATTTTTTGGACACAGCTGAACACAGACAACCACAGATAAAAAAATCAGTGTTCTTCAGTGCGCCGCGAAAAACAAAACCCGTGCGCCCGCAAAATTCAATGCACGTTGGTCTCCCCGTTACAGAGACACGACCCCTTTTTCCACCTGCGCGAATTTCTCCAGCGTCGCGGGTTGATTGACCGTGATCGTCGCGCGCGTGCACGTAATATCGCCGTTCTTGCGAAAGACCTGGAGCGAACGGCTCACCGCTTCGGGAACGGTCGAAATGCGCGCCGCGAGATCCGCGTTGGGATACTCTTGGCGCTGAATCGGCTGCGCGCCGCGCGCGCTCAAATCGAGCAGGAGTTTGGCGGTCCGCGCGAGGACGGAACGAAAGGAAACGTCTTCGTACTGCGCCATCAAGTTTCGCATCCGCGCCGCAAGCACGCGCAACAACCCCAGCCCAATCGTCGGATCGCGTTGCAACAGCGCTTGGAAAGCGGCGGGCTGAATGTTCCACGTCACGCACGCTTGCACCGCGATCGCGGTCGTCAGATTCGCGCCGCCGTCCAGCACCGTCACTTCGTTGAACATGATGATCGGATCGAATTCGGCGACGATCGATTGTTGCCCTTGCGGTCCGAGTTTCAGCAGGTGGACGTGACCAGAGAGGAGGACGAACATTCCCGCCGCGCTTTCGCCTTCGCGATAGATGGTCGCGCCGGCGGAAAAGGCGCGCACTTGTCCGGCGTTGACAATCGCGACGCGATCCGCTTCCAGCAGGCGCTTGAAATGCTCGACGCGACCGAGCAGTTCGACGAGGTTGAAAGACGGCGGCTTCATTGCATCTCCGCGCTTTGGCGTCAGGCGGTTTTGACTTCGGACGGAGCGCGCGCCGATTTGGGCGCGGCGTTGCGCGAGAAGAAGAGCGCGAATTCAAAGAGCAAGATCATCGGGATCATCACCAGCGTCGGCGCGACGATCGGATCGGCAACCGGCGTGATCAATTGCGCGATGACGAAGATGATGAACCACGCGATTTTGCGCCGCTTGCGGAGGGCTTCGGGCGAGACGATGCCCAGTTTGATCAGGACGAAGATGACAATCGGCAATTCAAAACCCAAGCCGGTGGCGAGCATAAAATACGTGACGAAAGAGATGTACGGATCGGCGGCGGAAAAATATTCGATCGGGCTTTCGCCCGGCGTGCCGAACATTCCGGTCAACGGCTCGAACATATTCAAGAGCATCAAATAGCCAAAGACGTTGCCCAACAGAAACAAGACGACCATCGCGAGCGTGCCTGGGAAGAGAAAGCGTTTTTCGCTGGGGAGCAACGCCGGCTCGATGTAGCGCATCAATTGAAAGATCCACACCGGCGCGGCGAGGAAGATGCCGCCGTACAACGCGACGCGAAAGCGGATCATAAACCCGTCGAGCGGGCTGAATGCTTTGAGCGTCAAGCCCCCGGCGGGCGCGCGCAACAAATTCAGAATCGCGTCCGAAAAGGTGTACGCAAGCAGCGTCGTCACCAGAATCGCGATCAGCGCGATGATCAGGCGGCTGCGTAATTCGTCGAGGTGCTCCAGCACCCCCATTCGTTTTTCGTCTGGCATACCGATTTTACTTTGCGCAAACAGAAGGGATGCCACACCGCGGCATCCCCGGGATGACGCTCACATTCCAGCGCGCGTCTGGCTTCACGTTTGCGCCGCGCCACACGCGACGCAGAACTTGGCGCCAGCCGTCAGCGGTTTGCCGCACGATTTGCACGCCGGCGGGGCTTCCGTCTTGGCGGTATCCGTTTTGGCTTCTTCGCTAAAGCCCTGGGTCGCTTCTTTGATGCCGGTCTGAAATTCGCGAATCGTCTTGCCCAGCGCCTTGCCGATCTCCGGCAACTTGCTGGGACCAAAGATCAAGAGCGCGACGATCACGATGATCAACAGGTCTTGAGGTTGTAACCCGAACATTCATCACTCCTCAGGAATGCAATAGCGCGGATTGCGCGGCGTTCACGTTTGCGCCGCGCCGCATTCCGCGCAGAACTTGGCGTCGGCGGCGGCAAGCGGCTTGCCGCACGATTTACACGCGGACGGGGCTGGGGTCTTGGCGGCATCCGTTTTGACCTCGTCGCTAAAGCCCTGGGTCGCTTCTTTGATGCCGGTTTGAAATTCGCGGATCGTCTTGCCCATCGCCTTGCCGATCTCCGGCAACTTGCTGGGTCCAAAGAGCAAGAGCGCGACGACGAGAATAATAATCAAGTGGGTGGGTTGCAGTCCAAACATACGGTACTCCTTTCGGTCAAGCCGTCGGCGTCGAGTCAACCGACGCGCCGGATTGTATCACAGAATCGAGCGGCGCGCAAATTCACTGCCGTTTTTTTCGTAGGGCTTTGTCAAAGTCGAGCCCCCGTGTCATTTCGAGACGCTTCGCGCATACCGCCGCGCGCGCGCAGCGTGTTTGCAGTCAGAAACGCGCGCGCGTGTTCGTAGTGGGCGATTCATCGCTGCCCCTCTTGCGCTGAAGCGCATACTACGAACCTCAAGTTTCTGGGTAGCGGAGCGAGAAATCTCCGCGCGGGCAGCCGAGATTTCTCGTCGGCACCAATCGCCTCCTCGAAATGACAACGACAAAACCCTAGTTTCTTCGGCACCCCTGTTGACAAATCGGGGCAATTCGTGGTATCTTTACATTGCACAGTTTCCACAGGCACAATAATTTCTGCAAGGAGGGAGAAATGAACAAGCCGTGGCTCGCACATTACGCCCAAGGTGTTCGAGCGAACTTGGAGTACCCTGCGGTGCCGATGCATCACTTTTTGGAGCAATCGGTAACGCAGTACCCGGACCGCCCGGTCACGATTTTCGGCAACGGGAGCAAGCTGGACAAAAAATTGACGTTTCGCGAACTGAACGAGCACGTCAATCGGCTGGCGAACGCGCTCACCGCGATGGGCGTCAAGAAAGGCGATCGCGTCGCGCTCTATTTGCCGAACTGCCCCCAGTACGTGATCGGGTATTATGCGACGTTGAAATTAGGCGCGATCGTCGCACCGAACAACCCCCTGTACGTCGCCCGCGAACTTGAATTTCAGGTGAACGATTCCGGCGCGGAAACGATCATCTGCCTCTCGCGCTTTTACCCCAACGTGCAAAAAATCCGCGCCAACACCAAACTCAAGAACGTCATCGTCGCCAACATCAAAGAGTATTTTTCGCCGATCCTCAAATTGCTCTTCACGCTGGCAAAGGAGAAAAAGGAAGGGCATCACGTGACGCTCGACCCCGGCGATCACTGGTTCCCCGATGTGCTGGCGAGCGCGCCGGCGACCACGCCCAAAGTCCAGGTGCGCCCTGAAGACACCGCCGTCTTGCTCTACACCGGCGGCACGACCGGTGTCCCCAAAGCCGCCGAGATCACGCACAGGAACATCGTCGCGAACACCCTGCAGTGCAAAGAGTGGGTGCCGGGAATGCGCGAGGGACAAGAAGTGACTCTCACCGCGCTTCCTCTGTATCACTCGTACGCGATGACAACGTGTATGAATTTTGCGATCCTGATGGGCGGCGCGATGGTCTTGATTCCCAACCCGCGCGAACTCGTCAGCGTCCTCAAAGCGATCGATCTGCACAAGCCCACGCTCTTCCCCGGCGTGCCGACGATGTACAACGCGATCAACAATCGCACCGACTTGGCGAAATACGATCTCAAATCCATCAAAGTCTGCATCAGCGGCGCGGCGGGCTTGCCGGTCGAAGTGCAAAAGAAATTCCAAGACCTCACCGGCGCGAGTTTGGTCGAAGGGTACGGCTTGAGCGAGTCCAGCCCGGTGTTGGTTGCCAATCCCGTATCCAAGGACAATCGCATCGGCACGATTGGCATCCCGTGGCCCGACACGGAAGTGAAAATTATGGACGTGGACACCGGCGTCAAAGAAATGTCAGTCGGCGAAGTGGGTGAACTGGTGGCGCGCGGTCCGCAAGTGATGAAGGGCTATTGGAATCGCCCGGACGAAACGGCGAAGACCTTGCGCGACGGGTGGCTCTACACCGGCGACATCGCGAAGATGGATCCGGACGGCTATTTTGCGATCGTCGATCGCAAAAAAGATATGATCATCGTCGGCGGGTTCAACGTCTATCCGCGCGATGTGGAAGAAGTGCTGTACCAACATCCCAAGGTGTTGGAAGCCGTCGTCGCCGGAATTCCCGATCCCAAGAGCGGCGAGCGCGTCAAGGCGTACATCGTGCTGAAACCCGGTCAGACCGCCACGGTGGACGAAATCATGGCGTACTGTAAAGAAAATTTGACCGGCTACAAGCGTCCGCACGACATCGAATTCCGCGATTCGTTGCCCAAGACGATGATCGGCAAGATTCTGCGGCGCGAGTTGGTCGAAGAAGAAAAGAAGAAAATGGGCCGATGATGAAATGCGTAGGGGCGGGGTAACCCCGCCCCTACACGCGTCATCCGCTCACGATTTCGATCACATCCCCCACGCGCACTTCCCCGCCGACGATCACGCGCACGAACATCCCGCGCTGTCCTTGCATTTGCGCGCGCAACCCCGGACGAATGTCCTCGATCATTTTGCACGGATCGCACGCTTGCGTGATTTCGAACGCCGCGCCGCCCGCGCGCAAGCGCGTCCCCGGCGCGAGCGTTTTCAATTCGATGCCGCGCGTCGTGATGTTCTCGCGCACTTGTCCTGCTTGCAAGCCAAACGCGTTCAGCGTCTCCTCGTCCATCAAAAGCACTTGCCGCTTGCCGCCGGGCTTGTTGTGAATGTCGCCTTCCAATCCCAGGTCGGCAATCGCACGCGCGACTTGCGGGTGTTCCATCGGCGCGCGGTGCGCGGTGGCGATGTGCAGACTTGCGATAGTGCCTTTTGTATTTGACATTGCAGAAACCTCCCCTCAAGATTGACAAGGAGACACAGTAGATCACAATTTTGTCATGCTGAGCGAAGCGAAGCATCTCGCTAATTGCAAATTGCGGGACGCAAAGCGTTCGGCGCAAAAAGCGCGCCTCAGAATGACAATCTGTGATGTACTGAGACACGGAGACATGGAGAACCGCTCCTTGTCTCCTTGTCTCCTTGTCTCCGTGTCTCCATTTCGCCTTGTCTCATTTTGTTCCGACGTACACCGCCATCGAGCCGAGCGCCCAACGACGAAAGTACGCGTCACGAAAACCAACTGCGCGCATCAACTCGATCACTTGCTCCGGCGCGAGGAAATCGCGCACCGATTGCGGCAGGTACCGATACGCGTCGGGATTGCCGCTGAGCCACCCGCCGATGTGCGGCATCACGTGATCGAAATACAGTCCGAAAATATTTTTCCAGATCGGCGCGCGCGGCGAAGTGATTTCCAAACTGACCGCACGTCCACCGGGTTTGAGCACGCGGTACATTTCCGCGAACGCGGCGCGCACGTCGGTCACATTCCGCAGCACAAAGCCGTTGACCGCGCAATCGAAGGTGTCATCGAGCAGCGGCAAGCCCAGCATATCGCCTGCCGCAAACGCGACGCGCGCGGCATACTTGGTTTGCCCCAGCCGCATCATCTCCAACGCGAAATCAGTCCCGACGACGCGGCAGGTCGGCTCAACTTCGCGCAGCGCGGCGGCAAAATCGCCCGTGCCGGTCGCAAGATCGAGCGCGAGACCCGCACGCGGCGGTTGCGCCAATCGCGCGGCGGCGCGGCGACATCGTTGATGCTGTCCGAGCGTCATCACCGCGTTCATCAAATCGTAGCGCGGCGCGATGCGGTCGAACATTGAGCGGACGTAGGCGGCTTTGTCGGTCATAGCGATTGACGATTGAGAGGGAGACAGGGAGAGAGGGCGAGGGGGAGAAACTTTCTCCCTCTCGCCCGCGCTCCCCCTCTCCCACTCATTTTACGAAAAGGTAGGGGCAGAGAATCCGTTCCAAGTAATCCACGACAAAGTACAAAACGAGACCCAGGACGCTCATCGCGACGACACCGGCGTACATTTCTGGAAACGCGATGCGCTGGAAGGTGTCCACGATGACGTAATAGCCCAAGCCCGCGTTCGTCGCGAACGATTCGGTGAAAAACAAAACAGCAATCGCGGTGCCGATGCTGACGCGGATCGCGGTGAGCACGGCGGGCAACGTCGCGGGCAGATAGACGAAACGCAAGAGCGCGCGCCGCCCCGCGCCAAGAGATTCGACTGAATAGAGCAGTTCCGGACGCAGCGCGGCGCTCGCGTCGCGGACGACGACGAGGACTTGGAAAAACAAAATCAAAAAGATGATCGCGATTTTCGACGCGTCGCCGATGCCGAGAAACAAAATCACAATCGGCAGCAAAACGATTTTGGGGATCGGGTACGTCAGGTAAATCAGCGGCGCGAAAAAGCGATTGACGCGCGGGTATTGCCCCAGCACCAAGCCCGCAGGTGTCGCGAGCGCGACCGACAGCGCGATACTCGCGACGACGCGCCACGCGCTGACGACGAAATGCCAACCCAATCCGCGCGGCAGTTGCGCGACGAACGCGACGAGCACATCGGTCGGCGCGGGCAGAATCTCGCGGTTCAGAATCAGCGCGGCGATTTCCCACGCGATAAAGAGCGCGAGCGCGGCGAGGAGGATGTCACGGTTACGCATGTCAGTCGTCAGTAGACAGTATCAATCGAATGGATGGAACCAAACAGGTTGCGGTTGATGTCTGGGCTTGAGGAGTTTCGCCAACCGTCGTGGGCGCGCCAGGTGCCAATGATATTCCCCATTACGCAATCGGCAATCCACAATCTCAACCGTGCCGATCAATACACCTGTCGCAAATTTCTCTCGTTCGGCTTTCGCATCAAACCGCGCGCGTTTTTTGCTCGCGTAAATGTAGACACGCTCGCGAATCTTTGTTGGAATACTGCGATATTCAATCTTTTTCGTGCCGCGCAAGATTTGTTCTGCATAGGGCTGACGTACACTCAGCGCTCGAACAACCTTCTTCAAGTTCATTCACTCCTCACGCATCGCGTTTCAACATTTCCCGCAGCATTCGTGCTTTTTCCGCAAACGCCGCTTCATCGCGATACGCCGCGCGTCCCGCGCCCGCATTCTCCACAACGCGCAGCGGCGAGCGATGCGGCGGCGCGTCCAGCACCAAGATTTTTCGTCCCAGAAAAACGGCTTCCTCGATGTTGTGCGTGACGAAGATCGTCGTCATCCCCGTTTCGTTTTGCAGATCGAGCGTGAGTTGCTCCAGGTCTTCGCGCGTCGGCGCGTCGAGCGCGCTGAATGGCTCGTCCATCAACAACACATCGGGCTCCAGCACAAGCGTGCGCGCAATCGCGACTCGCTGCCGCTGTCCACCCGAAATTTGCGCGGGGTATTTGTCGCGCAGCGCGGCAAGCCCAAAGCGCTCCAACCAAAATTCGACCGCTGACCGCTGACCGCTGACCGCTGACGACTCGCGTCGGTCGTCCTGCCCGTAAAACTCCCGAATCCGTAAACCCAGCTTCACATTCTCGCGCACTGTCGCCCAGGGGAGCAACCCGTAATCTTGCAACACAAGCCCCGTCTTGCCGCGATTTTGTTTGCGCGGCACGCTCTCGCCATTCACGGTGATCGTTCCCGCGCTCGCCGCACGCACGCCGACGATCAGGTGCAGCAGCGTAGACTTGCCGCAACCCGACGCGCCGATCACCGACCAAAACTCGCCGCGCGCGACGCGCCAATCGAACGCATCGAATAGCGGCGCAGGTTGGTTGGGATAGGTGAAGGTGAGGTCGCGAATTTCAATCATTCTTCAGTGGTCAGTGGTCGGTGAGTAGTGGTCAGTTTCTGTCCACTGACCACTACCCACTGTCCACTATTTGAAATTCGCGTCCACCGCCGACTCGTACGTCACGGGCGCGGTAATCAACTTGCGATCCAATGCCCATTTCACAACATCGTCCCATTGCGCTTGCGTTGGAACGCTGGGATTGGGGAAGGGCGGGAATTGGTACTTGTCTTTCAATTGCTCGGGCACACGTCCCTTTTCGATCAAGACGTTGCGGAATTGATCGGGCTTGCTACGAATGTCGCTAATCGCTTGATCGTACGCGGCGAGGAACTTTTTCACGTCGCCCGCGCGCTTGGCCAGAATGTCGGTGCGAAACGTGATGACGCTCATCGAGTACTCAGGATATTTTGTATCGTCCACGAGGACGCGCGCGCCGCCCAAGATCGCGAGCGACGCGAATGGATCGGGCAGCGTTGCGGCGGCAACCTGGTTTTGCTGGACGAGTTGCAAGCGCGTCGGAATTGCAGGCACGCTCGTCGTCTTGATGTCGGCGGGTGCGAGTCCTTCGCGTTCCAACATCCGCTGCGTGATGTACTCGATCACCGAATTTTGCGAGATCGCGATTTCCTTGCCCTTCAAATCTTGCGCCGATTTGATCGCGCTCTCTTTGGGTGTGACGATCCAAAAGTTCGGCGACTTGGGCGCGGGCGACATCGCGATGCGGACGACTTTGAGTTTGGGCGATTTCGCGTTGAACAACACGGTCGCGACGAGATCGCTCACTTGCCCGTCAATTTGCTCGGTGAGCATCATTTGATCGCGCTCTGCCGCGCTCGATGCAGGCACGAGTTCGATGTTCAGTCCTTGCTTCAGAAAATAACCTTGTTGCTCCGCGATGTAAAACGGCACGACATCCGTAATCGGCAGCACACCGATTCGCATCAGCACGGGCGGCGGCAACGTTGGCGTCGCAGGCGTGGCGCACGCGGCGAGCAGCGCGATCGCAAATGTGTAGATGATTAGTTTACGAGCAGACATCTTTCCTCCCAATTTTCGATTTTTGATTGCCGATTTTCGATTCGTCCAAATCGAAAATCGAAAATTCAAAATCAGAAATACATTCCAAGCAGTGCGCTCACAAACACGATGACGCTAATATATCCGTTCACGTTGAAGAACGCAAGATTCAGGCGCGAGAGATCATTCGGCTTGACGATGGCGTTTTCGTACGCGAGCAGCAGCGCGACGATCACGAGTCCGATCCAGAACGCGATCCCCAGTTGCGCGACGACGCCGACGACGGCGAGCGCGATTACCGTGAGCGCGTGACAGACGCGCGCAAGCGTCAGCGCGGTCGCGATGCCAAAGCGCGCCGGCACCGATTGCAAACCCTCGCGGCGATCCACCTCAACATCCTGGCACGCGTAGATCAAATCGAATCCCGCGATCCAAACGGTGACGGCGAACCACAGCAACAGCGCGAGCGGATCGAAGGACGCGCGCACGGCGATCCAGCCGCCTACCGCCGCGATGCCGTCGGTGAAGCCGAGAACCCAATGGCACAGCCACGTAAAGCGCTTGGTGTAGTGATAGCCGATGAGAAAAATCAGCGCGAGCGGCGAGAGCGCAAAGCAGAGCCAGTTCAATTGCCACGCGGCAAACTCGAACAGCGCGAACGCGACAATCGAAATGGCAATCACCGCGCGCGCGGAAATCGTTCCGCGCGGCAGCGGACGATGCATCGTGCGCGGATTGCGCGCGTCCAGTTCGCGGTCAATCAAGCGATTGAGCGACATCGCGAGTGTGCGCGCGGACGCCATCGCCACCGTGATCCAGATGAACTGCTCCAGCGTCGGCAGACCGCGCGCGGCAAGCACCATTCCCAGGTACGCGAACGGCAGCGCGAAGATCGTGTGTTCGAAGCGGATGTTGTCGAGTAAAATTCTAAACATGCCAAATGTGCCAAAAAGCCAAACGTGCCAAAGATGCCAAACGTGCCAAGAATTTTTTTGGCAAATTTGGCTTGTTTGGCTCATTTGGCAAATTTGCTTCGGGTTGTGTTCGTGATGATCGTGTTGAGAATTTTGATCAACTCATTGATTTCTTGAAGCAACGAATCAACTTCTTTGTCAAAAAGTAGCTCGGACTCGCGAATATTTCTCAGCCAGAATCGTGTTTCTTGCGCTTCTTTGAGCGCGATCTTTAATTTGTGCAGAAAATCATCAGTGGATTCTGCGGCGTCCGCTTCTTCGGTATTCGCGCCAACTGACGTGCCTGATCGTAATACCTGCCTGCCAATCTCGTACCCTGCTACATCGCGCGGCAATCGTCGAACCAGTTTAGTTACTCGTACACCAAACTTGAACGTGCGCTCACACAGATCGGGTCCCTTGGTTGAATGCAATCGCCTCATCTCGCCTCCTTTGGCGTATTTGTTTTTGGCACCTTTGGCACGTTTGGCTTATTTGGCACATTTCATTGCAAGCCGTATTCCTTCCAGCGCGAATCAACCAGCGCGCGAATGTCACTACTCATCTCGATCTCCTGGGGCCATTTCTGATGCGGACCTGGGTCGCGCTCGGTTTTGCGCGTCGCGTCGATCCCCAGCTTGCCGCCGAAATTCTTTTCGAGTGACGCGTGATCGAGATCGTCGGTGGGACCGGAAACGATCTGCACGTCGCGGAGCGGATCGTAATTCGCGAGCACCTCGAACGCGACTTGGGACAAGTTATGTACGTTCACGTCTTCGTCCACGACGACGATCGTTTTCGTCAGCATCATCAAGCCCATCCCCCACAAACCGTACATCACTTTGCGCGGTTGACCTGGGTAGCGTTTCTTGATGCTCACGATGACGAGATTGTGAAACGCGCCTTCGGGCGGCATATTGATGTCAACGACTTCGCTCTGGAACATTTTGATTAGCGGCAAAAACAATCGCTCGGTCGCCTTGCCCATCCACGCGTCTTCCATCGGCGGCTTGCCGACAATCGTCGTTGGATAAATCGCGTCGCGGCGATGCGTGATCGCGGTGACGTGCATCACGGGATAGTAATCCGCGTTCGAATAATAGCCCGTATGATCGCCAAACGGTCCTTCGAGTTTTTGTTCGCGCGGATCAACATAGCCCTCGATGACGATTTCCGCGTCGGCGGGCACTTCAATCGGTTGCGAAACGCATTTCACCAAGTCAACCGATTTGCCGCGCAGCCAGCCTGCGAGCATCATCTCGTCAATGTCGGGCGGCAGCGGCGCAGAGCCAGCCCAGATGATCGCGGGATCGCCGCCGAGTGCAACCGCGACGGGAATTTTTGGCGAAGCCGCGCCGACGTCTTGCGCGACGCGCTGATGTTCCGCGCCGCCCTTGTGCCTCTGCCAGTGCATTCCAAGCGTTTGCTCATCGAAAACTTGGAGGCGGTACATTCCGACGTTGCGCTTGCCCGTTTTCGGATCGCGGCTGAACACCGACGGCAGCGTGATGTAGCGGCCGCCGTCGTGTTGCCAGCATTTCAAAATCGGCAGCGCGTTCAGGTTGGGCGGGTCCATCACGATTTCTTGGCACGCGCCGCGCGTGACATAGCGCGGTTCGGTGTGGCGCAAGCCGTTCAGCATTTCCAAACCGCGTTGCGCTTTTTCGAGCAGACCGCGCGGCATATCCATCGAAATGAACTCGGACAATTTCGTGTTGAGATCGTCCAGCTGGTCCACGCCGAGCGCCCACGCCATTCGTTCTTCCGTACCGAACAAGCCGATGACGATCGGCATTCGCGAAGCGTGATCGCGCACATTCTCGAACAACAGCGCGACGTTTTGTTCGCGCGCGTCTTTCATCACACGATTGGCGATTTCGGTGATTTCCAAGTCCTGGCTGACGGGCGCGGCGATTCGCTTGAGTTGTTTATTTTTTTCGAGGCGCGCGAGAAATTCGCGCAGGTCGCGGTATGGCATTGTTGCTCCGTGTTTATTTTTGGAATGACGGATGACAAAGGACGGATGACGAATGACGAAGGACGAATTGTGGGGCGCATCATAGCATCAAACGGGACGATTGGCAAGCGGAAAATGAGAAACCCGTTTTCTCGCGGAAACGGGTTTCTGGATTACGCCGCCATTGCAAGCGAGCCCGTGGTAATTACGTCCTCTGCGCCAAGCCGACGCACTTGGTTTGGCGTAGTCACTATTTCTCGCGTGACATCTTTTTGCAGTATGAGACGAAACTTGGGAATGGTCTTGTACCAGTGCCAACGCTGTCATAGAAACTCCTCAGGAACTCCAAGTAGCCCTGAACATTGGGATCTTGAGAAATCCTGGCGAACTCGTACTTGAAGAAACGCATTTCGCGTTCAGTGATGATTTTCTGATCATACAGATCGCATACCAAATCAACAAAACTCAGCAAGCGGTCAATCTTCTTCTCGCTTGGTGAATCATGAAACTTTGGGTTGTAGATAAACTTCCCATATTCAACTTGGTAGAATGCTTCTCTTACATCTGGGTCGCTGTACATTGTTGAATATAGGTCTTTGAAGAAAGCCGCCTTTTGTGTTTTGGACCCTTCTGTGATTTGCAACAACGTCAGCCAAATCCCCAAGATTGCCACGATTAGCAAGGCAATGTTAGTCGCATCGGCAGTTGTTGTTCCGGGTACGATCAACGGATAGAATACCACCACCATTACCATCAATGTAATGGCTAGTGCGACAGTCGCCCATTGTACACGCGTCATACTGCCCCCCTGGAATGTCTGAATCTTTTATTGCGTTTTAGGAACAAAATCGCCCGGGCTGCTTGGTGCGAACAGCTTGCCGTGCTATGCGCTCTCATCATTCTTAATACTCTCATGGGGTATAAGCCGCATCTTTTTCTAGTTTTGCTATGTCACTTTGCAGCCGAGCGATTCGGTTTTGAACATCATTGATTTTGATTCCGACGAAAAAGCCGCTCTGGGTTTGCAACTTGGCTAGTTCTGATTTTGCCTCTTGCAACTCTCTTTTCAGTTGGCGGAGCCGACTCGACGCGTTCATCTTCGCTCGTAGTAGTTCTAGCCGTCTAATTTTCGCGTTGACACTCTCTTTCCAAACAACCACATCATAGAATTTGGCGACATCTGAGATGTTCTGGAGAATGTCAGTATCATCGGGGGCAAAGTTCAATGCTTGGAGATAGAATTCCATCGCTTTTGTAGCATACTCAGATGAAGCCACCTTTGCATTGTGTCCAGGCCAAACATACGCGAGTCGTTTGTAGTACTCGTATTCGATTTTGTACCTCTTTTGCGCCATTTCCCATTGCTGATTTCCGAGGTAGTTGTACCATTGGGCTTGCTCGCTTGTCAGTTCCTTGCGTGCCTCGGCAATTCTGCCATCATCTGGGGCAATCTGTGATGCTTTGGCTAAGTACTCCATCGCCTCGTCATAGCGGTTATGTGCACCTGTTGTCAGCCAGAAGGTCGAGACGGCTTTGTATATCCATGCCTCGACATTCCTTGGGTCAATTTCCAATATTCGGTTGCAATATTCAATCGCTTCCTTGTGGTTCTTTGCTTCGAGTGCAACTCTACACAATTCGCCGTAACGCTGAAGGTCGCGCGTTTCACGGACAATGCTGTCTTGATCCAAAAGTACTTTGCCGCCACAATAAATGCAATGAGCAACGATTAGATTGTCTGGCAATTCGAGCGCGCCTCCGCACGACGGACAGTTTAGCTTGAGAAGCTTTGTATGTCCAGATGTTGTACTGCCAACGGGAGACCGCTCCGAAGAAGCCGCGGGCTGTGGGATTTTGGGAATTGATGGTACGACAAGTGGCGCCCCACACGCAACGCAAAATTTGTCACTTGCTACGCTCTCTGCCCCGCATTTGTCACACTTCATTGTGGTTGTCTCCTACTCATGTGCCAAGTGCTCTCGCAAAATCGCCCGCGCTGCTTGACGCGAATACCTTGCCGACTCTTCCCTGAATCGTCAGACCCACTTGCCGCGGCTGGGCTCAGCGCAGAGGCACCCGCGTGGGCATAGCGAATGGTACCAATGAAAACAGCGATAGACCACAAAACAAAGACAAGAGACCAATAAACATCGCCGCAAGGATAAGGACAATAATATATGCAGGAATTGCGGCAAGCGATACCTTTATTATGAACCCTACCAATGACAAGAATGGCATGTTGACATCGGCTATTTTGACTCGCCCTTCGGGATACGATTGCAAATAGTTTCTTAGCATTTGCCCAAGTCCAGTGAGAGATTCGGCAATAACACCCACTCCTCGTGTCAGGGTCTTTTGCTCCGCGCGTAATTGTTCAATTTGCTCTTGCTGTTTCCGTTGTTCCTGGGACAACTCTGCTAGTATTTGTACTTGCATCTCCAGTAGTTCAACGGGATTTTTCTGTGTCGTGGGTTTTGACGGCTGATTGCTACTCATTTGTTCCTCCTATACTGCTATAGTCAAAAGCATAATCGTCAAGTTACTCGCATTGCCGGGTCTCAGCGAAGTGGCAGACGCGTCGGTGTAAAAACACTAAGTACTGCACGCGTTGGCGTAGGGAAAAAAGTTGGAACAGGTGGAGGCGTTCGGGTAGGTGAAACCCCCATACCTCTAATTCGTTTCATTTCTGCTAGCGCATCATACATCTCATCATTAGCGCGCTTGAGATACACCGACACTATCGCATCGCTCGATTGCTGCATAAAAAACAAGTATCCATCAATTTCATCGTTCATTGAGTCGGTGACGAGTTGGTGAAATCTGTTAGCACAACTTGGATGAGGCAGATTTGTATAGTCTCGCCTTATTTGCTGCATATCTCCGATTACAGAGGTTAGAGCAATTCGAGAGGTACTGCCCGCCCTCGTTGCTGCATCAATCCACCGGTCAAGAATGGCACTTGTTTGCTTGAAGTAATTTGGGTCATCGCAAATTTGTTGCGCCGTCGGAATCGCGACTGGAATACTGGGTACAGAAACTTGGGGCAGATTTGTGTTTGGCAGCATAGCCAGCATCAAGCCCCCCAAACATACCAAGACCACCACAACTGCCATCCCAAGTACGCCGATGATTGTCCATTCTTTTTTGGTCATCGAAGACCCTCCATGCTTGATTTGCGGTTGCAGTCCGGGAATTTCAAGACCACCTGCATTAGTATTCTCCGGTTGGTTTGCCTGCCCTATGACCTCAGTCCTTGCCCGCTGTATTGTGTCGGCTATTTTGATAGCGGATTGCTTGTTAGATGAGCGACCAATATTCCGTTCGCGTCCATCTTTTGTCACAATCTTTACGAAAAACATTGAGCCTATTTGCTCAACCATGGCTGAGGTAATATCGTCGAGAGGATACGAAGTGTCCTTGAATTTGATTCTCTGGCTTGTGATTTCAGCACCTTCCGAGTACGGGTCAACTTCAATAGGAGGCGCAGTAGACTTGCTAGAAGGGAGGTCTTTGCCACAGTATCGGCAGATTTTTGCGTCGCGCTTTATCATCTCTGCACAGAATGGGCATTTCATCTCATGAGAGGCAGTCGTAGCAGATTTAGCGATGACATTGGGACGGGATGAAGACCTCCCCGAAGACATGAGCGCGAGCAATATCCCGCCTGCAATTACGCCACCAAGCAGTGCGTAGATTGGCGCATTATCTTGCAGAGACTGCTGACTGCGTCTGTAGTTATAATCGCCGAGAGTCCAATTGAGTGCTGCATATTTGCCGTTGGTCTGTTCATAAATTACGCCCCAAATAACTGCCGCGACTACTACACCGACAATGAGCGAGATACTTATTTTGCCGCCCATAACCCATCTCCCTTTTCATACACTACAAACAAAAATCGCCCGCGCTGCTTGACGCAGTACAGGCGATGGGTGTCGAACTTCCGCCAATGCGTCTTGCACGCGCTCGCTCATTGCCCCAGATGTATTCTGCATCGCGGGGCGGTTCTATTTTACCAGAAAAAAAGGCGCGCGCGAAATGAAGCCACCATCCAACTGTGCCAACCAACTTGCCAGAAAACCACGTACGTGGCATGGTCGGCGCGCGCGGGTTTCCCATTCGTGTACCGCCGTGTTTCTTTCTATGGCATTTGTTCAACGGTGTCCCCGTCCGAAATCTTTGGTAGCGATAGAGCCAGTTTCGGCTGAATAGAATGGCGGTGTGTCCCAGCACCATCCGTCAAGCCGTCCAATGAGGGCGGCTTTTGCATTTCTCCGGGAATCGTGTATCCTGAGCAACACCCTGGAGAAAGGAATAGCCCGACCCGAA
>Ga0194110_10000653_pt1 | contig 45057 bp, 39 predicted proteins | sample TA2Kig1200mmetaG_FD_146192 | JGI IMG/M metagenome (GOLD analysis project Ga0194110, IMG submission 146192) | Freshwater microbial communities from Lake Tanganyika, Tanzania - TA2015032 Kigoma Deep Cast 1200m | ecosystem: Environmental > Aquatic > Freshwater > Lake | place: Tanzania: Lake...
TTAACATGTGCCATAGCCCTTTAACTCCTTTCGGCGCTTTGATTTTGCCTGAATTCATTATATCACCAAAAGGCTGTTATTGGGCTTTTTATTTATAATTTCAATTAACTTCTACCGGACAGCAGTGAGGGAGCAAGAAATCTATCAAGAGCGACTTGGCCAGGATTGACGCTCTCAAAGATGAAGACATCGACCATTCTGAAATTCCCGATTTGAGCCGTTTAGGGAAAGAGTTCTGGGACCAAGCCGTCGTCAAGCGGGCGGAGCCCAAGGCCAGATAACCATCCGTCTGGACCGGGACGTGCTGGCATGGTTCAAAGCTCAAGGTAAGGGCTATCAATCGCGGATAAACTCTGTCCTGCGGGCTTACAAGGAGGCCCGCAGCCGGGCCTGACCGAACCAGGCCCTGCTGGGGCAACCGCTTGCCGTCCTGCTTGCAGTTTTCAAAGGCCAGGGGGCGCCTACCGCATCATTTTTCCCCTCCCGCGTCATTTTTCAGTTCACCCCGGGGCCCTTTTGTGATATTTCTCACTTGATTCTTTTCCTCTATACATGTTAGCAAATTATGGTTAGAGGAGGAGTGGGCAGGAGGCGCCCCCGCCGACCTGCCGGGCAACGGACCGGAAGCAAATCCTTCAGTATTTGAGGAGAGTTGCGTATGTTTGAGATCGTGGCACGCCAGGAAATGGCGCAGGGCACCATCATCAGCAACTGGGTGAAGGCGCCCAAGATCGCCAAGAAGGCAAAACCGGGGCAGTTCGTCATTTTGCGGGCCAATGAGAAGGGGGAGCGCATCCCCCTCACCATGGCCGACACCGACCCGGAAAAAGGTCTGATCAACATCATTTACATGGTGGTGGGCAAGAGCACCGCGCTGTTCAAGACCCTCAAGGTGGGGGACTCCTATCTGGACGTCATCGGCCCCCTGGGTCAGCCCACCCACCTGGAAAAAGTCGGCAAGGTGGTGTGCGTCGGCGGCGGCACCGGCATCGCGGTGCTGTATCCCATCACCCGGGGCCTGAAGCAGATGGGCAACTACGTCTATTCCGTCATCGGCGCCCGCTCCAAGGACCTGCTTATCCTGGAGGACGAGATGAAGGCCGCCTCCGATGAGCTCTTCATCTGCACCGACGACGGCACCTATGGGCACAAGGGCTTTGTCACCGACGTCCTCAAGAAGGTGCTCACCGAGCACCAGGACATCGGCCTGGCGGTGTGCATCGGCCCGGTGCCCATGATGAAGTTCTGCTCGCTGATGACCAAGGAGTTCGGCGTCAAGACCCTGGTCAGCCTCAACCCCATCATGGTGGACGGCACCGGCATGTGCGGGTGCTGCCGGGTCCAGGTGGGCGGCAAGATGCAGTTCGCCTGCGTGGACGGCCCTGAATTCGACGGCCACGAAACGGACTTCGAGGAGCTGACCTTGCGCCTGCGCTCCTATCTGCCCGAGGAAAAGGCGTCGTACGACCTCTTTCAGAAGGAGCACGCCCCGGGCTGCTCCTGCCAGAAGTAACGCCGGGCCGCGTCGCCGGATCCTGACATAAGGAGAACCATCATGACTGAAGAAAAAGCCGCCCCCAAGAAAGAGAAGATCCCCCGGCAAAAGATGCCGGAGCAGCTCCCCGAGGTGCGCCGCAAAAACTTTGAGGAAGTGCCCTTCGGCTATACCCCCGAGTTGGCCCAGAAAGAGGCCGAGCGCTGCATCCAGTGCAAGGATCCCCGCTGCGTGCCGGGCTGCCCCGTGGAAATCGATATCCCCGGCTTCATCAGGTTAATCAAGGAAGGGGATTTTGAAGGGTCCATCCGCTTGCTCTGGGAAAAGAACGCCCTCCCCGCCGTCTGCGGCCGGGTCTGCCCCCAGGAAGTGCAGTGTGAGGGCCTGTGCATCATCGGTAAGAAAGACGAGCCGGTGGCCATCGGCAACCTCGAACGCTTCGCCGCCGACCACCAGCGCCTCCACGGCCGGGACATCCTGCCCCCCAAGGCCGACCCCACCGGCAAAAAGGTGGCGGTGGTGGGCTCCGGCCCCTCGGGTCTCACCGTGGCCGGCGACCTCATCCTCAAGGGCCATGACGTCACCATCTTCGAGGCCCTGCACGCCCCCGGCGGCGTGCTGGTGTACGGCATCCCCGAATTCCGGCTGCCCAAGGAAATCGTCTTCTCGGAATGCAACTATCTGGAAAAATTAGGGGTGAAGATCGAGTGCAGCCAGGTCATCGGCCGCTCCGACACGGTGGACGAACTCCTGGAACACTTCGACGCCGTTTACCTGGGCGTGGGCGCGGGGCTACCAGTCTTCCTGAAGGTCCCCGGTGAGCACTACATCGGCGTCTACTCCGCCAACGAGTACCTCACCCGCTCCAACCTGATGAAGGCCTACGACTTCCCCAACTACGACACGCCGTTGGTCCGGGGCAAGAACGTGGCCACCTTCGGCGGCGGCAACGTGGCCATGGACTCGGCCAGAACCGCCCTGCGCATGGGCGCCGACCACTCCTACATCATTTATCGCCGCTCCCACGCCGAACTGCCCGCCCGGACCGCGGAAATCCACCATGCCGAAGAAGAGGGCGTCGAGTTCCTGTTCCTCACCAACCCCCTCCGCTTCCTGGGCAACGACGACGGCTTCCTCACCGGCGTGGAATGCCTGCGCATGGAGCTGGGCGAGCCCGACTCCTCGGGACGGCGCCGCCCCGTGCCGGTGCCCGGCAGTGAGTTCGTGGTGGACATCGACACCGCCATCATCTCCATCGGCTCCGGCGCCAATCCCTTGCTCACCCAGTCCACCCCCGGACTGGCCCTGAACAAATGGGGCTATATCGTGGCCGACCCCAAGACCGGCAAGACCATGAAGCCCCGGGTCTGGGCCGGCGGCGACATCGTCACCGGCGCCGCCACCGTCATCCTGGCCATGGGCGCCGGCCGCTTGGCCAGCAACTCCATCCATGACTTCCTGACCTACGGCTGGTGAGCCTCACCGGCTGCCCGTCGTTTCTTCAAAACAGCTGGCCGCGTCGGGAGCCTCCCTGACGTCGGCCGGCTTCTTTTTTTGGGGTTGGAAGAATGCTGTGAGGGAGGGGGCCAGAAGTCACATCCCCCTGCCCCACATCCCCCATTGGCGCTAACTTAAGCAAGCAGTGGGTATGCCAAGGGTAACCTGTTGAACAGTCAAGATAAATCCCCCCTTACCCCCCTTTGCCAAAGGGGGGAATGAGCAGTCGGTGACCCGAAGTCCCCCTTTGGAAAAGGAGGATTTAGGGGGATTTTAAGTAAATTCGGTATGTTATGATGTAAACTGGTTTTTTCTTAAGTTAGCGCCAATGCCCCACATCCCCTCCCCCAACGCCTTAACGCTTTGAGGGGCGGGGCCGCAGGCCCCGCCTTTCCTGTCCCTCCAATAGAGGGGAGTGGGAGAGCGGGGGAGCCGCAGGGCCGGGCGCGACTGTCAGTACAACCGGCTCACCAGGGTGCCGTGGCGGTAGAGGGAGATGTCGCCGTCCTGGGAGATGGTCAGGCCCAGGACGCCGGGGACGTGGGCGGTAAATTCCCGGGTGACTTGATGGCGCATGCCGCTGCCCAGATCGTCCCGCTCCACCGGCAGCGGCGGGCCGGCGGCCTTGAGGCGGGCCCGGAACTGCACCGCTTCCAGGCGGTTGTTGAAGATGAGGGCTCCGTCCGACTTGGACAGGCCCAGGAGGTGCCGCAGCCACCGTTCCTCCAGGGGGGTCGGGGTGGTGAGGAAGACCTGGTTCTCCAAGGGAAGCTCAGCTCCCGCCAGTTGGGCCTCGGTGGCGCCGATGATGAAAATGGCGCCGTGGCCCCCCCGCCGGACCAGGGTAAGCAGTCTCTGGAGATTGGCAAAGGCGCCCGAGTGGGGGCAGCGGGCGCAGATGTCCCGGAGCTGCTGCTCCAACTCCCGCCAGAAGATGTCCTGGAAGAGGGGGATATGCAGGTGGCCGTGGCGATACTCCAGCACAGACAAGGGGATGCGGGGGCTCTTCCTGCCTTTCAAGGGCAGCCAGAAGCTGACCCGGCCCCGGCCGGAGATGGTGGCCAGAAACATCACCGAGCGCCAGGATCGCTGGGAGATGAGCTGCCGGGGCAACACCTGATGGAGCTGGAGCAGCCCGACGATGCGACCGCCGTAAAGCGCCAGGAAGGTGAAGCGGCCGTCGGCGTTGAGGAGAAACTGCTTCAGGGCGGGCAGACCCTCTTCCAGGGAGACGTGGTTGTCCTCGCGGTAGAGCAGCAGGTGGGGCCAGTGCTGGCGGTAATAGTCCAGGGGGCGCAGCGGCGACATGAGGGCGAAGCCGGTGTAAAGCCGCTCGCCTTCGATGGGGTAATAGAGGAGGCGTTTGAAGAGACGCCAGGCCATAATGATGGACTCTTCCCGGGGGCTGCCGGGGATTTCGCACCGCTTCAGGTCCGCCTGGCGGTACAGCATGGAGCCGATATAGGGAGTGTCCTGGGCGTCCAGCTTGATGGTGGCGCAGGGGGTGGCTTCCAGGCTCTGGAGGTAGCCCGCCACCACCTGCTCCTCCAGGGAATAGGGAGTGAAGGCGGCCAGCCCCCGCTTGCCTTCAGGGGTAAGGGCCAGGAAGTGGAGGATGACCCGGCCGAAGAGCATGCTGAGAAAGCGCAGGTGGAAAGGGGAGAGGAGAAAGGCGGCCTGGGAGGTGGTGAGGCTTAAGCTCACCCGCCGGCCCCCCAGATCCAGGTGAATCAGGTGGGCCAGCCCTTCACCGGAGGGAGAGAGGAGGTTGGAGACAATGGATCCCCGGATCTCCAACAGCTTCCGCTGGAAATAAAAAGTAAAGCAGGGGAAGAGCTCGATTCCCCCGAGGGGCTGCGGGTCGGCGGGTTCCCCCTCCTTCCAGGTGAAACGGCAGGAGGTGATGTCGTGAATGAGGCGCCCCACTTCGGCGGATTCCAACAGGGAGCGCAGGTGCTCCATGAATGGCGGCAACGGTTGGGGGCGGGCTCTGGCCATGAGCACCCTGACGGCGGATGAGTTTGCGGGGGGCCGGAAAAGGGAGTCGTTGCTTCCCCCCGTTGCATTGTCTCCCATGGGAGGGCGAAGGTCAAGCCCGGGAAAGTCGCCCCAGGAAGTCGGCCAGCTCCCGGCTTTGACCCCGGACCTCCTCCAGAATGGCGGGCTCTTCCAGGGTTTCCAGGCGTCGCCGGCGCATCAGCCAGCGTCCGCCCACCATGACGTGGCAAACGTCCGCGGCCCGGGCGGCGTAGACCAGATGGGAGTAAGGATCGTAGAGGGGGGTGAGGTGGGGCCGGTTCAGCTCCACCACGATGAGGTCCGCCTCCTTTCCAGGGGCGAGGGTGCCGACGAAGTCCCCCAGCCCCAGCACCCTGGCCCCTTCCCGGGTGGCCAGGGCCAGGGCCTGGGGGGCGGAAAGCAGGGTGGGGTCCCCTGCAACAACCTTGTGGAGGCGGGCCGCCAGGCTCATTTCGCCCCACAGGTCCAGGTTGTTGTTGGAGGCGGCGCCGTCGGTGCCCAGACCCACGGTGAGGCCCCGGGCCAGCATGCGGGGCACCGGCGCCACCCCCGCGCCCAGCTTGGCGTTGCTCTCCGGGCAGTGGCTGAGCTTTACCTGACGGCGGGCCAGCAGCTCGATTTCATCCTCCTCCAGCCAGACGCCGTGCACGGCCACGGTGAGGTCGTCCAGCAGGCCCAGCCGGTCCAGGTAAAAGGCGGGCCTGAGGCCGGTGGTGCGCCGCAGTTCGGCCGCCTCCCCCCGGGTCTCGGCCAGGTGCAGGAAAAAGGGGAGGCCCCGACGGCGGGTCAGGTCCTTGGCGGCGCACAGAGTGGCGGCGCTGCAGGTGTAGGGCGAGTGACAGAAGAGGGAGGAGGTGAGCAGGCTTCCGCCATCCCCCTGGCCCGAGTCCATGAATTCCCGGGCCGCCTCCAGGTTGCGGGCCGGATCGGGCACGCCCGGGGCGGGGAAATCCACCACCCCCTGGGCCACTACGCCTCTAAGGCCCGCCTGGGCCAGGGCCCGACGCACTTCGCCGGCGAAGAAATAGCCGTCGGCCACGGTGGTGACGCCGCCCCGGATTAGTTCCGCGGATGCCAGCAGGGCGCCCAGGAAGATCCGCCCGGCATTGAGCCAGCCGCCCTCCAGGGGAAAGATGAAGCGGGTGAGCCAATCCTCCAGAGCCAGGTCGTCGGCCAGACCCCGGAACCAGACCATGGGGGCGTGGCAGTGGGTGTTGACCAGGCCGGGCAGGACTATCCGGCCCCCTGCATCCAGACGGTTCCGGGCGACGGGGAGAACATCCGCCCCGTCGGCCCGGCCCCGGGCCGCGATGCGGCTGCCGGCGACCGCCACATACCCCGGGGCCAGGGGCGCGGCGCCGGGTTCCAGAGTGAGCACCAGGGCGTTGTGGATCAGCCAGTCGACCAGGGATGACCTCTATCCTGAAAAGATTTCAGTGGGGAAGGGAGCCAGGGGTGCAACCCCTTCCGCCCTCCCCCCACCCCATAAGGGTGATCGATTGCGGCCCGGTCCGCCGGGTTTCATTGTCCCACCGCCGGGGTCAGGTTCGGAGAAAATTCCTTACTGACAAAAAGGGCGCTGCCGGCGTCGGCAAAGACCTCACGCCACCGTGGCTCGGCCTTGAGCAGGAGGTAAGGCCGGGATGCCTTGGCAATGAGAATCATATCCGGAGGATACCGCTCCAGGAATCCGGACCAGCCGGGCAGACCCTCGATGAAAAGCTGATACGCTTCCTCCACTTCCCGCGGATACACGGTTTCATAGCGCCCATCAAAGGCGACCCGGCACGCCGGATACAACTGCCAGATCAGATATTGCCCCCAAGTGAAATCCGTCAAAATTTTCCCGGAAAGGTTTTCCCGTTTCACAAAATCCACTGCGGCCACCGGATAATAATACCTTTCTTCGGGATGGCTGGGAATTACCAGGGATAGCGGTTGGGACCGGATGAATTGGTAGGCAAACAGGGTCGCCAGGCAACTACACAGAATCACTACAATATTTTTTTTCAAAGTGATGCTGAGGCTTGGCAGCCGGGGCAGGGGCCCACATTTTTCCGCAAACCGGGTGAGGAGCAGGGGGCCATAGAGGCCCAGAGCCAACAGAAAAAACATCAGGTGACGCACATGCTTCAGGGACAGATAGGCAGTCACCGCCAATGTCAGCCAGCCGGTGTAGTCCCGCCAACGCACCCACCCGGCCAGCAGGACCAGCATGACGGCCAGAGACAACAACACGAACAGAAAAAAACCGGGCATCTGGCCGGCCTGATAAAAGTTGTACAGGGGCGCCCATTCGAGAATATAGGGCCTCGGCATGGAGACCGCGCCCTGCAGGTAGGTCCAGTACTGCAGCCCATAAGGATTGATCAGGGTGGCCAATCCCGAGCCCAGGAGTACGACTCCATAGGCCCGGTAAGGGCGGCGATGGAGGGCTTCCCCCACCAGATAGAGAGCCAGCAGCCCCAGGCCGGCGACAAAGCCGCCGTGGAGATTGGCCCAGAGCGCCAACAGGGGCGGAAGCAGCCAGAGAGAGCGCCATCGTCCCCGCTGACGGGCGCCCTCCAGCAGGTAAAGCTCCAGGGCAAAGAAGAAATAGGTGAACACCTGGGGCCGCACCGGACTGTAGAACAGGGTCAAAAACGGCGACACGGCCAGGAACACGATGAGCGTCAGACAGGCTCGGGAACGCTGCAGACGGGCGGCCAGGCTGAGCAGGTAGAAGGTGGCCAGCCCCAGGCCATACTTGAGGACCTGCAAACCCGTTCCCCCGGTCCAAAGATAAAGGGGATAAAAGAGGACTCCGGTGAGCCATTCATGATACACCCAGGGAGTCAGCGTGGGGGTGTAGGCAAAGACGTCCTGGTAGGGAAATCTGCCGGTCTCCCAGAAAAGCCTGCCGAAGGCCAGGAAACCCCAGAGATCAGAGTTGGCCGCAGTGGTGGCCAGACGCTGCAGCGCCGCCGCCGTTACCAGAAACACCAGGGCCGGCGGAGGCCGCTCGCCCGGTTGCTGTGGCTCCGCCTTAGTCACCTGGTGATGTCAACCGGCGCCCCGGTCTGCTCCTCCACCGCCCTGAGAAAGCGGGTCCAATTGATTTGGGCCCCCAATCCCCGCTTATTGAGGCGCTCCAGCGCGTAAGTGAACATATTGGGGATTTTAAAATAGATGTCCTCATGCACTTCCACGAAGATGCGTCCTGTAAGGAAGCCGAATTTCACCGGCTCATAGATGATTTCCACGCTGGCGCCCACGGGCGTCAGGTTGAAGAGTTCGGCGATGTCTTCCGGGTAATGGCGCATGCAACCGTGGCTCACCAGGCGGCCCACCCCCATGGGGGCGTGGGTGCCGTGCAGGCCGTAGGCCGAGATCCCCAGCCAGTGGCTGCCGATGGGGTTGTCCTCGCCGGGGGGCATGAAGCTGCGCTGGTATTTCCACTGGAGGCTTTTGGGAATGCGCCAGCCGGGATTGGCCGCCTTGCTCTGCACCCGGTAGCGGCCGAAGGGGGTTTTGTGGTCCAGCACGCCCACGCCGATGGCATAGGTGCGCACCTCCCCCTTTTCCGGAAAGAACCGGTACCCCCTGAGTTCCGCCACATTGATGAGATAGCCGGGGGGATTGCCGGTTTCGGGGAGGACCCACTGGGTGGGGATGACGACGTCGGTGTCCCAGGGCAGATAGAAGTGGTCCAGGGCCCGGTGGAACTTGGCCAGTTCCCAGAAGCCGAGGTTGTACTTGCGGGCGATTTCGTACATGTTCTGATACCGGACGATATGGTGTTTCTGGGGTTGGCCCACCACGGTGACGGCTTGGGGGTCCACCCCGGCACTCTGGGGCAGGCGGTAGGGGAAGGGTCCGGCGGCGAAAACCCGGGCCGCAATCAGCAGCACGCCCAGTATGGCTGGCAGACTGACTTTCCGAAGCATGGGGCCATTATATCCAAAATGATGGCCCGCAACACAAGAAATATACCTTGCCAACGGGAGGTGTTTCGGCAATAGATGAGGAAAGAGAGTTGCTTCCCGGATGGAGAGCAATGTTACGCAGGCTGAAGCCTGTGGGTGCACTTTCCGGCATTTACGGAAAGCTCCTCCCACATGTTCCACAATAGGCAGATTTTTACCGTTACCGCAGTCCGACCCCGATTTGGTCAGATAAAGCAGTGAGGTATGCCCATGGCCGATCCCTCCTCCCCCGCCTCGTGGCACAAGCTGCTGGTGTGCACCGACGGCTCCCCCGCCAGCCAGGGGGCGCTGCGGGCCGCCCACAACCTGGCCCGCACCTTCGGCAGCCGGGTCTGGCTGTTGGAGGTGATGCAGTTCATCCCAGGTTTTGCCGGCTTGTCCCCGGAGTTCGTGTTCCATTGGCACCAGGAAGTGGAGCAGCGTCTGAACGCTTTGCAGGCCGCCTGGTCCCACGAGGGACTCTCCCTCACCCCCCTGGTGCGCCAAAGTGCGTCGGCCGCCGCCGCCATCGTCCAGGAGGCCCGGGAACTGGAGCCAGGCCTCATTGTTATGGGCCGCCATGGTCAGACCGGCCTGGCCCGCCTCCTCATGGGCAGCGTCACCGCCCGGGTGATCGGCGAGAGCCCGGTCAACGTGCTGGCGGTCCCCCGGGAGGCCCGCCTGGCCTGGGGCCGCCTGTTGGTGGCCAGCGACGGCTCTGCCTTCAGCGACGCGGCCTTCGCCGAGGCCCTGGACCTGGCCCGGAGCCTGAACAGCACTCTGTTGGCCGTCACCGTGGTCCGGGAGAATGAATACCCCGAGGCCCAGGCCATCCTGGACCGACTCCTGGCCCAAGCCAACCGCCGGGGTCTGCCCCTGACCACCCTGCTGGTGGAGGGCGCGCCGGACGACGCCATCGTCCAGGCCGCCGGCCGCCACGCCGTGGACCTCATCATCCTGGGCAGCCACGGCCGGACCGGCTTCACCCGCCTGCTCATGGGCAGCACCGCCGAACGGGTCATCGGCGCCGCCGCCGGCCCGGTGTTGGTGGTGAAAAAGAGGGAGGAGGGGTAAGAGAAGGAGGTGAGGGGCGGCGGCAATTGCCCCCACCTTACTTCCCCTTCAGGGCTTCACCCCGCGATGGATGACGGCGATGCCCCCGGTGAGGCGGCGGTAGGTTACCTGGCGGAAGCCGGCCGCGACCAGACATTCGGCCAGGACGTCGGGGAGAGGAAAGGCCCGGATGGAGTCGGGCAGGTAGGTGTAGGCTTCCCGGCACCCGGCCAGCAGCCGGCCCACCAGGGGCATGACGGCGTAGGAATAAAGGTCGTAGAGGCGGCGGAACCAGGCCCGGGGGGGCTGGGAAAACTCCAGACAGACGAACCTCCCTCCCGGCTTGAGCACCCGGTGGATCTCCCGGAAGCCACCCTCCAGGTCCGTGAGATTGCGGATGCCGAAGCCGACGATGGCCGCGTCCAGACCGGCGCTCCGGAAGGCCAGGCGCTGGGCGTCCCCCTGCACCAACCGGACCACCCGCGGCGTAGCCGTTCTGCCTGCTTTGGTCCGACCCCGGTTCAGCATCTCCCGGCTGAAATCATAAATGAAGACCCGGCCGGCGCCTCCCACCCGCGGCGCCGCCAGGACCGCCAGGTCTCCGGTGCCGCCGCAGATGTCGGCGACGCGGTCTCCCGTCTGGAGAGACAGCCACCTCACCGCCAGCCGCTTCCAGAGGTGGTGCAGACCCAGGCTCATGACCGTGTTGGCCAGGTCGTAGCGCCCGGCCACCCGGTCAAAGTAGCACCGCACCCTCCGTTTCCGGTCCCCGACGGATCGGCGCCCAAGAGACTCGGGTGGGGCGGCCTCCCTCATGATGTCAGTCTGTTCATGATGGCTCGGCAAATCGTCGTTGAGGGCAAGGGCAGGGAAGACCGGCTTTCGGCTCCTCCCCCCTCCGCCTTTTTCCCCTTGCCAGAATCCTGCTGCCGCATATATTTATACGGGATATTCCCAGGAAGTCACCGCATGCGGTGAAAAATTTTCCGAGAGGGCCATGGGTTCCCTGCAGGACCTGCTCCAGTTCGTCTTTGCCGGCCTCACCGCGGGGGCCATCTACGCCCTGGTGGCGCTGGGCTTCGGCGTGGTGCACAACACCATGGGCATCGTCAATTTCACCCAGGTGGACTTCGTCACCCTGGGGGGCATGATCCTTTACAGCGCCTTTTTCAGCGCCGGCCTGCCGGTGGCCGCAGCCCTGGGGGCGGCGGTGGCGGTGGTCACCCTGGTGGGCCTGGTCCTGGAGGAGGTGGGCATCCGCCCGGCCCGCACCGAAAGCCACCTGGTGCTCATCTTTCTCACCATCGGCCTGTCCATCGTCATGCGGGGCCTCATCAAAATCATCTGGGGCAAAAACCGCATGGCCGTGCCGCCGCTGGCCGGGGAGACGCCGGTGCAGGTGTGGGGCGCCACCATTCTGCCCCAGACCCTGTGGATTCTGGTCCTTACCGCGGCGGCCATCGCTCTGCTGGTGATCTTTTTCCGCAGGACGTCGCTGGGGCTGGCCATGCGGGGCGTGGCCGCCAACCCCCTGGCCGCCCGGGTGGTGGGCCTCAGGGTGCGCCGGGTGCAGGCCGCCAGCTTCGCCCTGGCCGGGGCTTTGGGGGGCCTGGCCGGGGCCCTGGTCACGCCCATCACCACCCTGGCTTACGACGTGGGCGTGCTGCTGGGCCTCAAGGGCTTCGCCGCCGCCATCCTGGGCGGCTTCGGCTCCTTTCCCGGCGCCATCCTGGGCGGCCTGATTCTGGGCCTCCTGGAAAGCCTGGGCACAGCCTACATCAGCAGCGCCTATAAAGACGTCATCGCCTTCCTGGTGCTGTTGGGCGTGCTTTTCATCAAACCCCAGGGGCTGCTGGGCGGAGCGCGCCAGGGCCATTGAAGCCCGGGCCTTCCCGGAAAATATGGCGGGGGAGAGAGCCAGGGGGGTGTGACCTCCGGCCCCCTCTCCCATAACCTTAATCATTACCCACAAGTGCCGGGCAAGGTATGAAGAGCAGCGAAAACCTCGTTCCCAAGCTCGCGCTTGGGAATGCATTTGCCCCCGAAGCTCCTGTTTCTGACAGTGGTCATAGGGCGTGCCGCGCACGCCGGGATCGGCGGCCGCGGGCCGCCCTATGACCTGCTCCTCACGGTGTTTTTTCTCTCCGGGGGGCGGTGCGCACCCTGCGCGACTTGTGGGTAATGATAAGCCCATGACAGAGGCGCAGGCAGTTCATTTCAGCAGTCGATGGCTCAACCGGGCGGCCTTGTCCGGCGGCAGCAGCCCCAGGATGGCGCCCGCCTCCTTCCCCTTGAGACGCCGGAGGAGCTGCACCGCCGAATCATCGTCCATCTTCTCCAGCACTTTTCCGGCCCGATCCGGCGGCATGGCCTCCAGAGTGGCCACCAGGTGCCGGTTGTGGTCGCTCTGCAGACGGGTCTCCTCTTCCAGGGAATCACGCAGGTGCTGCTGCAGGGCTTTGAGCTCCCGGAGGCGCTCTTCCACTTCCCTGGCCAGCACCTTCAGTTGTTCCTCCCGGGTGGTGAGCGCCACTTCCCGGGAAAAGAGGGCCTGCCTCTCCTTTTCCACCAGGCTGAGCAGACGGGGCAGATTGGTCCCGGCCGCCGGCTCCTCCTCCTTGGCGATGGCCGCTTCCACCACTTTGGGTCCCCACCAGGGCGTCAAGTCGGGGGGAGCCAACAGCGCCCCGGAGAGGACCAGTTTGGCGCCCAACCCTAAAATCAGGGCGCCGCTGAGCAAGCTCCAGCTCAAGCCGAATAGTTTCTCAGTGGTCTTCATGGCGCCTCCTGGCAGTGTCCCAACGTCCCAGGGAAATGGATTCGCATTCCCTTTCCCAGGTCTTGGCCACTTCTCGTCGGAAGAGGGCGAAGTGTTTTTCCCGCAGCCGCTCCAAGAGGCGACGCTCCTGGTGGAGCAGCTCCAAAGTTCGTTGCTTTTCCGCCACCCGCTCCTCCTCCTGGATGAGTCGTTCCTGCCAGCCGACGATGGCGCTGGCCAACTGCTCCAGGTAAAGGCAATACAATTGAAATTCCCAGCCTTGCCAATCCCGGTGGGCAGGAGCCGACAGTTCGGCCATCGCCTCAGCCCGCCGACGTTGCGTGTCCGCCAGGGCCCGCCGGCAGCGCTCCAACTCTTGGTTGGCCCGGGCGAGCTCCCAGCGGGCCAGCTCCTCCCTGAGGGTGCGCACTTTCAACACCGTTTCCAGGGAGAACCGGAACCGGGGGGCGGGGCTCACGATCCGAACATCCTCTCCAGTTCCTGGACCGCCTGGGTGAAAGAGACCGATTCCCCCGTGCCTTGTCGCAGATACCGGTTGACTGCGTCGACCTTGTCCAGAGCGAAATCGATCTCCGGATTGGTGCCCCGCACGTAGGCGTTGATATTGACGAGGTCTTCCGCCCGGCGGTAAGCGGCCATCACCTTGATGAGCATCTCCCGCAGTTGCAGGTGCGACGGTGCGGTAATCTGGGGCATGAGCCGGCTGATGCTGCCCAGCACATCGATGGCAGGATAATGGCCCCGGTCCGCCAGTTCCCGGGACAAAACGATGTGGCCGTCCAGGATGGCCCGGGCCGCATCGGCGATGGGCTCCAACAGATCATCCCCTTCCACCAGGACGGTGTAGATTCCCGTAATGCTGCCCGGCCCCGAACAGGTGCCCGCCCGCTCCAGCAGTCCCGGCAATTGGGCAAAGACCGACGGCGTGTAGCCCCGGGCCGTGGGAGGTTCGCCGATGGCCAGGCCGATCTCCCGGGAAGCCATGGCGAAGCGGGTGAGGGAATCCATCAGCAGCAAAACGTCCAGACCCTGGTCCCGGAAGTATTCGGCAATGGTGGTGGCCAGATAAGCTCCCCGGAGGCGCACCAGGGGCGGGGAGTCGGAGGTGGCGGCCACCACGCAGCTCCGGGCCAGGCCCTCGGGCCCCAGATCCCGGTCAATGAACTCCTTCACCTCCCGTCCCCGCTCGCCGATGAGCCCGATAACGCTGACGTCGGTGCGGGTGAACCGGGCTATCATCCCCAGCAGGGTGCTCTTGCCCACCCCTGAGCCGGAGAAAATCCCCAGACGCTGCCCTTTGCCCAGGGTCATAACCCCGTTGATGGCGCGGATGCCCAGGTCGACCACGGCGCTGATGCTGCAGCGGCCGCAGGGATTGAGCGGCTGGGCATAGAGGGGGTAGGAGGTTTCCGGGGTCAATGGCCCCAGCCCGTCCAGGGGCCTCCCCAAACCATCAAGGACCCGCCCCAAAAGAGAGTTTCCCACCGGGGTTGAGGCCTGGGAACGGTCCAAAACCACCCTGGCCCGGGGTTGGATGCCCCGGAGCGGGCCGTGGGGCATGAGAAATACCTGACCATGCCGAAAACCCACCACTTCCGCATGGATGGCGGCGAGGGGCGGCGGCATCTCAATCAGGCAGATACTCCCCACGGCGCTCCGGGGGCCCCGGCTGCGGATGACCAGCCCCACCATTTCCTGGACCCGGCCGGTATGAGACAGGACCTCCACTTCAGCCAGGGACTGCTCCAGTCTTTGCCAATCAAGGCTTCGGTTGGTTCTCAAAAGCATCGTCCAACGCCTCTTCGAGGACTCGGGCCAGGCGGCTCCAACGGGTTTCCCAGGCGCCGTCCAGATCGCCGTGGAGGGTTTCCAGGACGAATCCTCCGGGGGATAAGGTGGGGTCGGCCGCCAGCTCCACCCCGGGGGGCCAGGAGCTGCGGTCGGCGCGTTGCAACATGTGGTAATCCTGGGGATGCACCACCAGGCGCAGTTGTTCGCTGTCGGCCAACTGCTGCAAGCCCTGCCTGATCAACCACTCCAGGCCTTCCGGGCGCAGGCTCAACTCCCGGCCCAGCATCTTTTCGCCGATGAGGAGAATCAACCGCAGCAGGTCTTGTTCCCGCGCCCGGTGGAGTTCCTCCCTGGCTGTTTCCAGGCTGGCGATCAGATGCAAAAAACGCTGGATTACCGGCTCCAGGCTCTTTTCCCCCAATTCCTGGCCATGGCGTTGTCCCTGGCGAAATCCCTCCTCATAGGCCTGCCGCTCGATTTCCTGGGCCCGCTTGCGGGCCGAAGCCAACAACTGCTGCATCCTGCCCGAAAGGTCCTGGGCGACAAATTCAGGCACCTCTTGGGACCCGGCCGCCAGGGGTTTAAGGATGAACTTTTCGACGGCCGGGGAGCCCTGCGGCCTGGGAAAAACGGGCAGGTCGAAGGTCCGCACCGTCGCCGTCGGCTGGTCCGGCGCCTCAGATGTAGACATCCTCGCCTCCTTTGCCGGTCAGGACCAGGTGACCGTCCGCCTCCAGGCGTTTGGCCACCTGGATGATGCGCTGCTGGGCCGCCTCCACGTCCCGGAGTTTGGCCGGCCCCATGATTTCCAACTCCTCCTGCAGCATCTCGGCGGCCCGGCTGGACATGTTCTTGAAAAACCTGGCCTTGATTTCCGCCGAAGCCGCTTTCAGGGCCAGGGCCAGGTCCTGGGTGTTGATCTCTTTCAACAGGGCCATCATGCCCCGGTCGTCCACTCCCTGCAGGTCCTCAAAGGTAAAGAGATAACGGCGGATGTCCTCGGCCAGGTCTGCCTGTTCCTCCTCCTCCAGCCGTTTGAGGATGCTGGCTTCCAGGGTGCGCTCCATCTGGTTGAGTATTTCGGCCACGGATTGGGGACCGCCCACCAGACGGCCGCCCACCTCTTCCACCAGGGCGATTTCCTCCCTCAGAGCGGCGTCGATCTCCTCGATGATGGCGGGGGATACCTGATCCAGGCTGGCGATGCGGCGCACCACTTCCATCTGCAGGGGTTCGGGAAACTGGGCCAGCACCGCCCCGGCCTGGGTCCGGTCCAGGTGGGCCATCACCAGGGCCACGGTCTGGGGGTGTTCGTTGCGCAGAAAGGAGGCCACGGTGCGGGAGTCCAGCTTTTTGATCTTCTGGAAAAAGTCGGGGTTTTTCTCCAGGTCCAGCTTGTCCATCAGATCTTCCTGGCGTTTCACATCCATGGAGCGGGAGATGGTGTTTTTAAAAAATTGGTCTCCACGGATTACAATGGCCTCGGGAGCTTCCATCATCCTGCAGAATTCATCGAGGATGGAGGCCAGTTGTTTGGTGGGAACCACTTCCAGCTTGGAGATCTTTTGTCCCAGCAGCTGAACTTCACGGTCGTCCAGACGTTTAAGAATCTCTCCGGCCTGGATCTCCCCGAGGCTGAGAAGGAGGAGGGCCACTTTGTCCGGACCCTTGATCTTTTCGGTTTTACCCACCATGTGTCAGTGCTCCTCCGGGAGAGCCGGGGCGCCCGAGTTATTTGGCCTCATTTTCATGGAGCCAGAGCCGGAGCACTTCCACGGCCCGTTCAGGGTAGGCGGTCACCAGGTGGGACACCTTTCCCTGGCCGTCCACTGCGTCGGGCAGGGCCAGCGGCGGCGGCGACGGCGACGGCAAGGGGCCCCCTCTCTGGGCCGGGAGAGCCGCTTCCCGGACGGGAGGCGGGGGGAGCACGGCCCCGCGGGGGCCTTCCAAAAGCGGCGGCTGGACGGGCGTCCGCCGTTTTTTCAGGAGCAGCCCCAGGACCGCCAGGATGACCAGAACCACCAGGCCGATCTTGGCGGTGTACCAGAGGTTGTCCTGCCAGCCTCCCACGGCGCCGGCGGCCACGGTCCCTTCCGGGGTGAGAGCCGCCAGAGGGGCGCAGGAAAGCTCCAACTGGTCGCCCCGCTCGGCGTTGAACCCCACGGCTTTTTTGGCCAAATTGGCAAACTGCCGCATCTCCTCGGGGCTGCGGGCCGTGAAGGTGTTGGCCTTGCCTTTATAGAGGCCGTCCACCACCACGGCCAGGGACACCCGTTTCAGTTTTCCCGGCTGTTCCACCACCTGCCGGAGCACCCGGTTGATTTCGTAGTTCTTCAGCTCCACCTGGCGTTCCGAGCCGCTTTTCTCGCCGCCGGCTTTGGGCGTGGCCGGAGCGGTGAGCGGCGGCGGCCCTTTGCCCGGCGGCGGCGCAGCGACGGTGCCTCTCCCCAGCTCGAAGCGGCTCTCCGGATTGCCGCCGCCCTCCGCCCCCGTGGTGGTGCGCTCCAAGGTTTTCTGTTCGCTGCGCACCAGCTCCCGGTTGGGGGTGAAGGTCTCTTCCCGGATGTCGATTTTCTGAAAATCCAGGTCTGCGGAGACCCGCACAAAGGATTTGCGCGGGCCCACCATCTGGTCGAAGAGCGTCTGCACCTTGCGCTCCAGGCCCTCCTCCACCTGGCGCTGGAGGGTGATCTGGGCGGAACTCAGTCCGGCCGCGGTGGCGGTGTCCTGGGGCTTACTCAAGATGCGGCCGGTGAGGTCCACCACGGTCACCTGGGAAGGGTGAAGACCGGAAACCGCGCTGGCCACCAGGTGTACGATGCCGTCCACCTGGGAGGCGCTCAGGGTGCGGCCGGGGCGAAGCTTCAGAGCCACGGAGGCGGTGGCCTGCTTCTGGTCGTCCAGGAAGAGGGATTCCTTGGGGGTAACAATGTGCACCCGGGCTTCGGCGACTTCGGGAATGCCGGCGATGGTGCGGGCCAGCTCACCCTGCAAGGCCCGCTGATAGTTGAGGCGCTGGACAAAGTCGGTGGCGCCCAGGTTCTGGCGGTCAAAAAGTTCGAAGCCCACCCCTCCCCCCCGGGGGATGCCCTCGCCGGCAAGCTGGAGACGGAGTTCGTAGACCTCGCTGCGGGGGACGGTGATGGTGGCGCCGCCGGCTTCCAACCGGTAGGGCACCTTCTTCCCCTTCAGGCGGGAGACGATGGCCCCGGCGTCTTCCTGGCTGAGATTGGAGAAGAGGACGGCATAATCACCCGGACTGCTGAGGACGAACAGGAGGATCAGGGCCAGCAAGCCGCCCCCCCCCAGGGCGGCCGCCACCAGCCGTTGACCCGGCGTCAGGGCCTGCAGGCGCAGCTTGAGCCGGTTACCGATCTGCTTGAAGAAATCCATGCCGACACCCTCCGGGTCAGGGAACAGGTTCACTACATGGGCATGCGGCTCAGTTCCTCGTAAGCCTGGAGCAATTTATTGCGCACCTGCACCAACAGTTTGAGCCCCAGGTTGGCCTTTTCCAGGGCCAGCATGGCCTCGTGCAGGTCGCCTTTGCCCAGAAGGGTCTGCCGGACCTGCGCGTCCGCCTGGTGATGCGCCTTGTCAACGTCCGCCAAGATCTGCTGAAAGGAGCCGGAACCTGTCGGGGTCTGGGCGGCGCTGCTCTTCGGCGGGAAGAGGTCGAGAATGGTTGCCGCAGGGGTAATCTTCATGGCGTCTTTCCTTCTTGAAGTTTCTGTGGGAGGAGGTGACCACAGGCCCCCGCCCCGCCCCCCAACCCCGCATGGCTTTTTGAGGGCGGCAGGCGGGCGGATTGCTCCTCGGCGGCCCCGGAGACCTCGGCCTGCAGGGGATGATCACCCGTTAAGGGCGAATCAGCGGCCGATTTCCAGGGCCTTGAGGGCCATGGCCTTGCTGGCCCGGAGCACGGCGACGTTGGCGTCGAAGGCCCGGCTGGCCATGGTCAGACTCACCATCTCGGTGATGGGATTGACATTGGGCCAGGTGACCATGCCCTTGTCGTCGGCATCGGGGTGGCCGGGGTCGTACTCCACCCGGAACCCCTCCCGGTTCTGGGACACGGCTTGCACCGCCACCTTGGAAGACTGTTCCAGCAGACCGGCAAACTCGTCCACCGGGCGTGAGGCCAGAATGACCTCCTTCCGGCAGTAAGGGCCACCCTCGGGGGTCCGGGTGGTGTGGGAGTTGGCCAGATTTTCGGCAATGACGTTGAGCCGCTGCCGTTGGGCATGGAGCCCCGAAGCGGAGATATCCATGGTTTGGAAAATGTTCATCGTCTGTCTCCTTCCAAGGCGGTTCGGACCTGGTCCAGTTTGCGGATGAGCATCTGCACCGAGGCCTGGTAGGCGAGCTGGTTTTCAGCCAGGTGCACCATTTCCCGATCCAGATCGCCTCCCTCCCCTGCGTCCCGCACCAGCCCTGCCGGCACCCGGTTGCCGGGCAGGTGGTCGGCATGGGTGGCCGCCAGGCGGATTTCCGGGACCCCCCGGAGCTGGTCGGTGAGGACCTTCCGGAAGTCCAGCTCTTTGCGGCGATAGCGGGGGGTGTCCAGATTGGCCAGGTTCCCGGCAAGAATTTCCTGTCGCCGGCTTTGCCAGAACAGGCTTTTCTCCAGGATCTGCACCACCTTATCCGGGAAACCGTCCCAGGACATGAGCGTCTCCTCAAAGTTGGCGTTGGCATCCGGCGGAACCCGGGTCCGCACAGGTTGCGGATTATCGGGCGCCGGGGGTGAGAGCGGCGCCTCCTTTTCCCTTTCGGGTGCACCGAGGCCGCCACCCCGGGCGGCGGCAGGGCGATACGGCGGGCGCGGCAGTTTATCGCTGGAGAAGCAAGTTTCAGGCCACACGCGCCCCCTGCCGGGCCGAATTGCAGGTTCCCAGGCGGTACTCGTGCAGCTTGTTCCGCAGGGTGCGGACGCTGATCCCCAGGAGCTTGGCGGCGTGGGTGCGGTTGCCGTCCGTTTCATGGAGCGTCTGGAAAATGAGCCGCTGCTCCATTTCCCGCAGGGTGACCGGCTGGCCGGAAGGGGCCTGGACCTGGGCCGGGACGGCGCCGCGGGCCGCATCCCCCAACAGGTCCTGGGGGTGGATGGAATTTCCCTGGGCCAACAGCACCCCTCGGGCCACGGCGTTTTCCAGGTGGCGCACGTTCCCGGGCCAGGGGGCGTTTTCCAGGGTTTTCAGGGCGGCGGCGGTGAAGCGCAGATTTGTTTTGCTGAAAAGCTGGGCGTAGCGCTTGACAAAAAACTCGGCCAGCAGGGGAATGTCCCCCCGCCGGTTGCGCAAGGGCGGCAGTTGCAGGGAGATCACCTGGAGACGATAGTACAGGTCCTCCCGGAAATGGCCCTTCTGGATGAGATCGGCCAGATTCTGATTGGTGGTGGCCACCACCCGCACGTTGATGGGGATGGGCTGCCGTCCGCCCACCCGGTCGATTTCGTTTTCCTGCAGGACCCGGAGGAGCTTGGCCTGGAGGTGGGAGTGCATTTCGCTGATTTCGTCCAGCAGCAGGGTGCCCTGCTGGGCCAGTTCGAATTTGCCCAGCTTGCGCATGATGGCGCCGGTGAAGGCCCCTTTTTCATGGCCGAAGAGCTCGCTCTCCAGGAGCCCTTCGGGCAGGGCGGCGCAGTTGACCGCCACGAAGGGACCGCTGGAGCGGTCGCTTTTTTGATGTAGGTATCTGGCCAAAATCTCCTTGCCCGTCCCCGATTCGCCCTGGATGAGGACGGTGGCCCGGGTGGGGGCCACCGCTTCGGCCGTGCGCAGCACCTGGAACATGGCCGCATCCTGGGTGATGATGGGCCGGACCCGACCGTTGTCCGACTGCTGCAGACGGGCTGCCTCCGGGGTGCGCAGCAAATGGGCGACGATGAGGTCCCGCAGCTTTTCCAGGGTCAGGGGGGCGGACAGATAATCCTGGGCGCCGCCGCGCATGGAGGCCACGGCCCCCTCCACGCTGGGGGAGGTGGAGCAGACGAACACCGGCAGGAAGGCCTGCTCCCGCTTGATCTCCCCCAGGATTGCGGCGGTCTGTTGGCCGGCAAGGGTCTCGGCCAGGAAGACCAGGTGGAAGAACTGACGGGGCAGCAGCTCCTGCACCGCCGCCGCAGTGGAGACCTGGTAGATCTGCAGCGAAAGAGTCCGCTCGAGGGGCTGACAAACCTCACGCCACCAGGAATCGGCATCGATGACGAGAACGGCCTTGCCCATAGGAGCATCCTTTCCTCATCTCATGGGGTGAAAACGGTCTTGAGCCGGGCCAGTTCCAGATCCATCAGACGGGTCTGGGCCCACAGCCGCCACAGGGGCTCCGGCACTTGCCCCAGTTCCTGGTAGATCTCCCGGGCCGCGTCCGGTCGTCCCTCCTGGAGGCGGCTGATCGCCAGCCGGTCCCGGCAGAAGGCCTCCACCTCGGGGGAGGGCTGCAGGGCCAGGAGGTCCTGGTACACCTGGGCGGCCCGGACGAGATTCTGCCGGTTCCAGTGGAACTTGGCCACTTCCAGCAACAGCCACTCCTGCACCGGTCGGGGCCAGGCATGGCCCAGCAAGCCCTCCAGGACGCTGACCGGCAGGGAAGGGGAGGCATGCCGGGGGCTTTCCTGGGCCACCCATCCCAGGATTTCTTTCCGCCAGGACTTCAGGGTATCTGCGCCGCCCTCCGGGACGGCATCACCGGGCAGGAAGCGGGCCAGCCAGAGGTTGAGACCGGGCGCCAGGTGCTGCTCCTCCAAGGGCAGCTGTTGCAGGGCGTCCAGCACCCCGGGGAGGCCCCGGGCGCCCCAGGCCAGTTCCAGCAGGTCCACCAGGGCCTCGGTGCGCACCCAGGCCGGGCCCTGTTCGCAGATCCGGCTCAAAAGTGCGGCGGCCTCCACGGCCATGCCCTTTTCCTTGAGGAGCCGGGCCAGCAGCAGCCCCGCCCAGGGCGGCCGCAGTTCCTGGGGGTGCAGCTCCCAGAGGGCCAGGACCTCTTCCAGCACCGGCGGGGGCAAGGAGCGGTGAGACCGGACCACGGTGGTCACCGCCGACCATCCCTCGTCCAGGGGTTCGGCCAGGAGAGGGCCGACCGGCGGCGGAGAAAGGGAGGCCACCTCCACCAGGAACCGCCGGAAGGCCGGCAGCGGCTCCCCGTTCGCCAGCTCCTGGTAAAACTTCAAGGTGAGGGCGGCCGCCTGAGCTTGGGTGGAAGTATGGGTGTTGGGATAAAGCGCCGCGACCAAAGTATAGACTTTCACCGCCTGGTCGATTTCGCCGTCCTGTCGGGCCAGACGGGCGGCCTGCAGCAGGGCGGCGGCCCTCTCCGGGTGGAGGGGGTGAAGATTGGCGAACCGCAAAAGTTCGTCAAAGGTCCGACCCGCAACACCCGGCGCCTCCCGGGCCGCCGCGGACGCGGACGGAGGCGGCGGGGAGGCCTGCCGGGGGGAAGAAGCCTGGGCTTTACGATGGCCCCAAGACGGACAGGGCCAGATTGCCACGACGAAGCACAGACCCAAGGCCCACAGGATGATCTTCAGGGATGCCGCCATCTCAGCGATCCTGCGCCGGGCGTTTCCGGTTGATTTCTTCCAGGAGCTGGATGATCTTTTCGTTCTGCCGAATCAGGGTGAGGTTGGTCTTGACCACGTATTGATTGGCCAGAGCGATCTGCTGCAGGAGGGGCTCCGTCTTGTCGCCGTAGGTGACGTTGGAGCCGGACAGCTTCTGCATGGCCTCGAAAAATTCCCCTGAGAGGATCACATAGGCGCTTTTCTCGCCGCCCGCCTGGGATGACGGGGTGAGGAGGAGGGTGGCCCCCAGCACCATCCAGGCCGTTGCCAGGACGATCCATCCCAGGATCAAGAACCGGCGCGACATCGTCTTTCTGGTCATGGTTCCGCTCCCAGCCCTGAGAGAAGCAAAAGGCGTACCAGGAGAAAACCGGGGTATGCAGAGAAAGAGACCGGCAAGGCAGCGCCGGGAAGTGCAGGAGGAGGGGCCGGGCCGGTTCGAAAACCGGCGTCAAAATGGGGGAGGTCCGTCAAAGATTTGACGTCAGGGCTGCTTGGGGACTGTCCTGGACGGGTGGGGGAAGGCGCTTAGATGTTGCTTTTTCATCTTTTCCAAAAGGGTGGTGCGGTTGAGACGGAGCAGTTGCGCGGCCTTGCTCTTCACCCCCTGGCTGCGCTGCAGGGCCTTGAGGATGAGGTTCCTCTCAAAGGCCTGGACGGCCTGGGTGAGGTCCAGGCCCTGTTCCGGGAATTCCTCGTCTGCGGCCGGGCCTTTATCGGCCGCGGCGCGGCGGAAGCGTTCGGGCAGATCGCGCACCTCCACCTGTTCGGATTCGCAGAGGATCACCAGGCGCTCCATGAGATTTTCCAGTTCCCGCACGTTGCCGGGCCAGGGGTAATTGAGGAGGCAGTCCAGGGCCTGGGGGCTGAGGCGTTTCACCGGGACCTTTTTCTTGCGGCTGAATTCCTGCAGGAAATTTGACGCCAGCAGGGGGATGTCGCTGCGCCGCTCTCGGAGCGGGGGCACCCGGATGGGAATGACCATGAGGCGGTAATACAAATCTTCCCGGAATCGGCCCTGGCGCACCAGTTCCTCCAGGTCCTGGTTGGTGGCGGCCACCACGCGGATGTCCACCCGGATGGTCTTGACGCCGCCGATGCGTTCGAAGGCCCGGTCCTGGAGAACCCGGAGGATTTTCACCTGCAGGGAGGGGCTCATGTCGGCGATCTCGTCCAGGAAGATGGTGCCGCCGCTGGCCATTTCAAAGCGGCCGATGCGGGTGCGCACCGCGTGGGTGAAGGCCCCGCGCTCGTGGCCGAAAAGCTCGCTCTCCAGGAGCTCTTCGGGGATGGCGGCGCAGTTCACCGGAATCAGGGGGCCCTGGCCGCGGTGGCTATTGTAATGGATGGCCTTGGCGATGAGCTCCTTGCCGGTGCCCGATTCCCCCAGGAGAAGCACCGTGGAATCGGTGTCGGCCACCTTCCGGATGAGGTCGAAGGTCTGGGTTATGGCCTCGCTGGTCCCGATGATGTTGGCGAAGCCGAAACGTCGGTGGAGCTGCTTCTTCAGCTCCAGGTTCTCCTGGCGCAGGTGCCGGTGCTCCAGGGCCCGCTTCACGACCAGGCGCAGCTCCTGGGGGTCCACCGGTTTGGCCAGGTAATCATAAGCCCCCAGGCGCATGGCGGCCACGGAGGTTTTGATGGTGGCAAAGCCGGTGATGATGATGCACAGGCAACCGGGATGGTGGCGCACCAGATATTTGAGGACGTCCATCCCCCCCAGTCCGGGGAGCGCCAGGTCCGTCACCACCAGGTCGAAGGGCTGCTCCCTGATCCTCAGCAACCCGGTTTCTCCGTCCGGGGCGGTCTCCACCTCGTAGCCCTCCTGGGCCAGAATCTCCTGGAGAGCCTCGCGCTGGGAGCGCTCGTCCTCGATGACCAGAATGGCGGCGTGATATTTCATATACGGGGGTTGTAATGGAAAATGGGAGAGGTGTCAATATTATGACAGAAATTTCGCTTTTTTTTTTCAAGGACTGTTCATCCTGGGGTTGACTTCCAGGAACGGCCTTGCTAAGGTAGGGCCACTCAACCGAAGGGAAAGCTCTTGCTGCCTACCTTCTTCTTCATCCTTGGGGCGTATACCCTGTATGCCCTCATCGCCTGCTGGTATCGACGTCGTTCCTCTCACCTGGTAAGGCGGCGAGGAATGCTCTCCCCCCGGGGGATGATACTGGTGGGAGGGGGTGTCCTGGCCGGAGTCCTGGCCTGGCTGCTCACCTGGTTGCCGGGAGCGGAGGAGAAGTCCCTCAACCTGGCGGGCGTGCTGGGCATCCCGGAAGCGGAAACCCGAGTGGCGGCCGATGCCGGGAACCGGGTGGAAAGCCCCCCCCTGAAAAGCCTCGCCCAGGGAGCGCATCCCACCTACCCGTTGCTCCATCCCGAGATGCCGTCGGCCCTGCTGATGGCGGAAAAAACCGCCTCCACGGCCCCCCCGGTGCGCAAACCCCGGTTGAGACAGGCGCCCTCGCTCCCGGATCGGAATAATGTCCGAGGTTCGGTGACCAAGTCCTCCAAAAAGGAAAAGGCGCCGCTGGTCAAGGCCAAAACCAAGAAGAAAAAGCCTTCCGGCAAGCCCCAAGGAGGGAGGTCTCCCAGCGACACCAGTTGACCCCCGGTGCCGGGCGGCGGTCCTGGACGGCGCCTGAGGGCCTGAGCCCGGCGGCCGGGCAGACCCGGCCCGAAAGAGATGAGTCCCGTCTCTGGTCCGCACCTGCATCGGCACAGGACCCTCCGGTCTTGCAGCCGCCTCCTTCCGCCCCCTGATGCTGCGGCCACTCCTCCATACAGGTTGACGCCTTGACCCCCCCTACCGGGCAGCACACCGGCGCCATTGCCCGAGCCGCGGGCAGCATGAGCGTGGCGGTCTTTGCCAGCCGCATCCTGGGGCTGGTCCGGGAACAGGTGTTCGCCGCCCTGTTCGGGGCCGGCCGGGCCATGGACGCCTTCGTGGTGGCCTACCGCATTCCCAACCTGCTCCGGGACCTCTTCGCCGAAGGGGCTCTGTCCACCGCCTTCGTCACCGTCTTTTCCCGGCAGGAGCAGCGTCTGGGGCTGGCCCGCACCTGGCGCCTGGCCAACAACGTCCTGGCCTGGCTCTGCCTGGTGGTGGGGGCCATCACCCTGGTGGGCATCTTCCTGGCCGAGCCCCTGGTGAATCTCATGGCCCCGGCCTTCGGTCGCATCCCCGGCAAGCTGGAGCTCACCGCGCAGCTCACCCGCATAATGTTCCCCTTCCTCCTGTTCGTCTCCCTGGCGGCCCTGGTGATGGGCGTACTCAATACCCGGGGGAAGTTCTTTCTGCCGGCCCTGGCCCCCAGTTTCTATAATCTGGGCTCCATCATCGGCGGCGTCAGCCTGACTCTGGCGGCCCCCTTCTTCGGCTGGCAACCCATCGTCGGCATGGCCCTGGGCACCCTCCTGGGCGGTTTTTTGCAAATGGCGGTGCAGCTTCCCCTCCTCTTCCGGGTGGGCTATCGGCCCCAGTGGGTGCTGGACCTCAAGGACGAAGGGCTGCGACAGGTCTTAAAACTGATGGTGCCCGCGGTGGTGGGCCTGTCCGCCACCCAGATCAACGTCTTCATCAACACCTTCTACGCCGCCCGGTGCATGGAGGGGAGCGTGGCCTGGCTCAATTACGCCTACCGTCTGGTGCATCTGCCCCAGGGGCTGTTCGGGGTGGCTTTGTCGGTGGCCACCCTGCCGCTGCTCTCCCGCTGCGCCGCGGCGCATGACCTGCCGGCCCTGAAGGGCGCCCTCGCCTCCTCCCTGAACCTGGCCATGCTGGTCACCATCCCCGCCGCCCTGGGGCTCATGGCCCTGTCCACGCCCATCTGCGCGGTCATCTTCGAGCACGGCCGCTTCACCGCCTTCGACACCGCCCAGACGGCCCAGGCCCTCATTTACTACAGCCTGGGCCTGCTGGCCTTCGCCGGGGTGAAGATTATGGTGCCGGCTTTTTATGCCTTAAACGACACCCGCCTGCCCGTCCTGGGAAGCTTCCTCACCGTGGCCGCCAACTTTGTGTGCATCAACCTGACCCTCGCTGCTCTGGGGCATCGGGCCATCGCCCTGTCCACCTCCCTCAGCATGGTGGTGAACCTCCTCTTCCTGGGGGTGATGCTGCACCGGAAACTGGCCGGTCTGCCGCTGGCCTCCCTGCTCCGGACGCTGGCCCAGGTGACCGGCGCGGCGCTCCTCATGGCGGGCGCGGTCTACCTGGCCCACGGTTGGCTCAGCGCCTGGATGGGCCCCGGTCTGCTCGCCCGCCTCATGGTCCTGGCCGCCTGCATCATCCTGGGCCTGGCCCTCTACGGCCTGGCCGTGCAGGCGCTGGGCGTCCAGGCCTGGCGCGACCTGGCCCAACAGATGCGGCTGCGGAGCTCCGGCGAGCAGTAGAAAAGGTGCCAGGAGCCGCCGCAGCCCCGGGCCTGCTCCCGGAAGTCTTTTCCCCCTGACCCCCGGGCGGAACCCGGGCATCCGGAATGTAAAGCCCGCCTTGCCCGCCGTTCGGCCACCACCGGACCTGCACCCGGCAAGGCGGGGACGTCCGTGCCACCTGGATTTCCGGTTCGCGGGGCTATCCGGTTCCCGGAATTCCGCCGGGAACGGCGGCAGGCGCGGCGCTTTCAGGGAAAGGTCTCTTTCCTCCTTGGGTCAGGATGTCGGGCAACCGCGCTTGCGGGCTCGGTGGGGGGGGTGGAGAGCCGGCGGCGGGAGCCGGGGAATTTTAAGTGGGGCCGGGAAAAAACCGATAAGGCAATAGGGCCGTTCCCGACCTTCCGGGGCGCGGGAGCGGAGGTCGGGCGCCGTCACCCGAGCGGCAGGAACCAAGGCCGGGCAGTCTCCCCCGGGGCCCCGGCCTGGGGCGGACGCGAATCATGATGAACCTTTCCCAGACCCCCGAGGCTTCGCAGGTTGAGCGAGAGCCCCCTGTGCGCAGGATTTCCGCAGGGGTGCGGGAAGAGGAAGTCTGCCGCATCCTCAACCTCAAGAAGAACCTGGATTACAGCGACATCTTGATCAAGTACGCCTCCAAATACCTGCATCTGGGGTGGGACCTGGTGGCGGTGAACGCCCGGGGTGACGCCACGTTGGGGCTGGATTTCACCCTCCCCGAGGAGCTGTGGCAGCCCCGGCTGACGGAACTGGGAATGGAAGGGGTGCAGGTGAACCTGGGGTTGCGCACGGGGCTGCCTTCCCACCTGCTGGTCCTGGAGGTGCACCGGGAGGAGAGCCTGTTTCCCTTCAACCAGCGGGGGGACTGGGCCTCGGGGTGCGTGGCCCAGGTGGGAGAGGAGCGGGAGCAGCACTACTACCTTTTGCCCCAGGGCTGGACGCCCCCCCCGTCTTTTTTCCTCACCTCCTTTCAGATCATGGTGTTCGGGGAAGGCGGGCTGGTGCTGGCCCCGCCCTCCCTGGAACCCCGGGTCCAGACCAATCTGAGGTGGCTCCAGCCGCCGTGGGAGAGTCCCCCCAGTCGGCTGAGCCCGGTGCTGGGCAAGTTTCTCCAGAAACATTCGCCCGCCCCGCCCCCGGCGGCGCCGGTGTCCAGGAGCGGCGACCTGCCCCGCTGGGAGGAAATCTACCCCCTCATTGCCAGGCGCCCCGGGGTGTTGCAGGCCCTGTTGGCCCCGGCGGAAGACCCGGAGGTTTACTACCACGGCCTCCTGGCTGCGGCCCGGGCGGCGGGGCTGAGCGACGTCCGGCTGCTGACGGGGCTCCTCTGGCACGCCCCCCTGGGGGACGCCCGGCGCGACCCGGAGCGCTGGCAGTCCCTCCAGGAAATCCTCTCCCTGGCGGACCGGGGTGAGGCGGCGGCGCGGCGCCCGGAAGACGCCCCGGAGAGAGGCGGCTGGAAGGGGGAGCCCTCCGCCCGACGGGGGGAAGAGGGTGAGGCCCGACACCACACGGAGCACGGGGAAGCCCCGCCGGCGGTTCCCGGAATTCCTCCCCTGCCGCCCCGGCATGGACCTGCACCGCAGGGGAACGGCAGCCGTGGGCGGCAGAAGGAGGAGGATTACCGGGGGCATGGGTCTCAGGGTGGGGAACCCCACGGCTCCTCTGACTGGGATCCCTGGTCCCAATTCTTCCGTTTGGACAGGGACAGTTTGATGGTGGACCGACGCCGCTACGAAGCCATGATCTATGAATTAGGGAAGCTGGGCGCCTGGCATGAGGTCCTGAAACGGGAGACCCGCACCAACAAGCAACTGCGTGAGAAGCTGGAGAGCCAGTGGACCCGAGACCTGCAATACTATCGGGAGCTGGCCCTGAAAAACCGCAAGAAAGGCTGGTACCGATGGTGGCAGGAAGATTAGGGCGGCAGGAGGACCATCCCCCGGACTACAGCGGCCGCCGGGACGACGCACTAGTTCTGGAAATCGTCCGGCCGGGAGAAGAGGACGTCGTGTTTCTGCCCATGCGCCTGCAAAGCATGTCGGCCCAGGGAGTCACTCTGGAAGGGCTGCCCGGCCAGATGGGCGAACTTCCCGCTGAACCGGCGGGGCACCCCGTCACCATCCACCTTCCCGCCGACCGCGACGGCGGCCTGACCCACATTCCCGCCACTTTGCTCTGGACCCGGGTCCGGCATCAGGGCAGCCAGGGAAGACTGCTGGCGGGGCTGGAGTTAGAGGAGCCCAGCCTCCGGGTCCGCCAGGCTCTGGAGGCGTACCTGCCTCAGTATCCCCGGGATCTCAAGGGGCTGTGGGACCACTGGGACCGGTCCCAGGAGGAGCAGGCCCCGGCCCCGCCGGTGGTCATTGCCGCGACGCCCCCGGTTCTCACCGAGCCCTCCCGGCATGCCCCCCGGATGGAGTCCGCATTGCCGGCAGAAACGGCGGCAGAGCCCTCCTCCCACAGCTTGGACTTCCCCATCTATCTGGTGGCGCTGGGGAGCGCCGCGGTGGGGCTGCTGCTTTTCACCTTCGGACCCGAATCCCTCCAGGCCTACGGCGCCATCCTGGCCATTTACGGCAGCCTGGCCATGGGCGCCCGGAGTGTCTGGACCATGTGGCAGCGGGCCGGGGCCAGGGCCCGCTAAACCCCGATGTTCGGGGGAGGACCGGGCCCCCCGGTCCCTCCTCTTATGACGAACCTTTTTATTCAACCGAACGACCAGAGGCGACATGAACCGGAAGCTATGGTGCATCGGCGGCGGCAAGGGCGGAGTCGGCAAGAGCATCTTCACCCTGGGGCTGGGGCTGTGCCTCTCCCGCCTGGGCAGGAAAATCATCCTCATGGATCTGGACCTGGGGGGAGCCAACCTGCACACCCTCATGGGGGTGCGCTATCCCGCCCTCACCCTGGAAGACTTTTTCCTCAAACGGGTCAGTCGTCTGGAAGACCTGATCATCGACACCCAGATCGAGGGTATGGGCCTCATCTGCGGCGCGGACGACATCCTGGGCGCGGCCAATCCCACCTATTCCCAGAAAATCCGGGCCCTGCAACAGATTGTGGATTTGCCCGCGGACCTGGTGCTGTTGGACCTGGGGGCCGGCACTTCATTCAACATTCTGGATTTCTTCAATTATTCACCTGGAAAGCTCTGCATCCTGACCAATCAGACCACCTCCCTGCAGAATGTCTACGGTTTCATCAAGAGCGCCCTCTACCGACATATCTCCCGGGAATTCCCCCGGGACCATGACCTTCTGGATCTCCTGCAACCGCTCGACCCGCAAAACGGCAATGAAAACCTGGACTCCATGGAGGAGATCAGAGCGCACCTGGAAGACGGAGAGCGCCGGGCCCGTCTCGATCGTCTGCTGCAGGATTTCACTGTGCACCTGGTGGTCAATATGGTGAAGGGCCCCCGGGACCTTCAGGCCCCGGTCATCATTCAGAAGGTGTGTGAGTCGTTCCTCTCCATCCGCCCGGAAGTTTTGGGGCACATAACTTCCGACCCCGAGGTGGAGCAGGCCGTCAACCGCATGGTGCCCTTTCCCCTGGGCCGGCAGGACAGCCCCGCGGCTCGGGACCTGGGGCGGATAGCGGCGTTGCTCCTGGAAAAGAGCGGCCTCGCGTCCCAGGTACACGCCGGGGTCCGGGCCCGTGCGGCCGTGGACGGCTCCAAGCCCTGGCACGTCCATCAGTCCGGGGCGTCCATCTGACCTTTCCATTCCGGCAGGGCCGGGGATGCCGGTCCTGCCCGCGTCGCCATTTTTCCAAGCCATCTCACCCCGGCCCGCGCCGCCTTCTGCCAAGACCGGCCGTCTCCGGCAGGGGGGTCGATTGACAGCGCCGACTTGCCTCTGTTATTTTTACCGTGAAAATCACGGGTCTGTAGGGGCGGGTTTGAAACCCGCCCCTACAAAAGGTTTTTCATGCCCGGGGGTGGCCCCGTTGGGGCCATGAGCATTTCATAGCAGTCGCGCATGGGCCGTTGGCCCACCCAACCCCAGCCCTCTCCCCCGCCGGGGGAGAGGGGGATAAGGAACTTTTCCTAACAGTCGCGCCTGGGCCGCCGGCCCACCCGTAAGACATGAAAAGATTTTGTGGGGGGAGGACCGGGGGAACTCAGTTCCCCTGCCCTCCCCCCACACCCCCCTCCCAACCCCCTTTATTGGCGGCCGGGGAAGGCGGGGCCTGTAGCCCCGACTTCCCCGGCTCATAAACAAGCGATCTGAGATGGGGGGAGGGGGTGTGGCGGAGTTGGTAAGGGGCTGCGCCCCTTAGCCCCCTCCCCCCCCACGAAAGTCTTTTAAGATAGGAGGAGCGTCGCCCATGCCCAGGGAAAACCAGGAGCGGCACCATTACAGCGAGGTGTTGGAGCAGCTCAAGACCTGCTTCCCCTATCCCGTCTCCAATCCCGTCATGGACGGCTATTTCATCCATGCCATGTCCCGTTTCCTGGACAAGGTGGACGACCTCAAGAGCGCGGTGCCCATCCTGGGGTTGGGGGATCAGCGCCCTTATCTCAACAGCCAGGCTTCCGCTTTTCCTGAAGAGCTGAGCACCGTGCAGGAGCTCACCGGGGTGCTGGTGGACTACTGCCGGGGCATGCCCGTCTGGGGGCACCCCAACTCCCAGGTGAACGTGGTCCCCACCACCTCCATTCCCAGCATCATGGCCTTCATGGCCGGGGCCATTTACAACCCCAACATCATCTGGGACGAATATTCGGCCCGCTTTGCCGAAGCGGAGATCGAAGCCGTGGCCATGGTTTCGGACCTGGTGGGCTATGATCCCCAGCAGTCCGGCGGCGTCTTCACCTTCAGCGGCACCGGCACCATCTTCTACGGCGTCAAGCTGGCCCTGGAGCGCCTTTTCGGCGGCCGGCTGATGCAGCAGGGCCTGCGGGAGGAGGTGAAGATCGTGGCCTCGGCCTCGGCCCACTACGCCAAGCTCAACGCCGCCGGCTGGCTGGGGGTGGGGATGCGGAACTTGGTGGCCATTCCCGCCACCCGGGACAGCGAGATGTCCCTCCCCGACCTGGAGGATTATTTGCGCCAGGCCTTCGGCGCCGGGGAGAAAGTGGCGCTCATCATCGCCACCATGGGCACCACCGACGCCTTCGGTCTGGACGATCTGGCGGGCATCGTGCAGCTCCGGGACCAGTTGTCCCAGGAGTACCGCCTGGCGGCGCCGCCTTACATCCACGCCGACGCGGTCATCGGCTGGATCTGGGCCGTCTTCCGGGACTACGATTTCGACCACAACCCCCTGGGCTTCCGGGGCCGCACCCTCCGGGCCCTGCGGGATTCCGTGCTGCGCCTGTCCAGCCTGGGCCAGGCCGACAGCCTGGGGGTGGATTTTCATAAAACCGGGTACGCCCCCTATATCAGCAGCGCCTTTCTGGTGCGGGACCGGCGCCACCTGACGCTGCTGTGTCGGGAGCCCGACAAGATGCCCTACCTCTACCAGTTCGGGCACTACCGGCCGGGCATCTACACCCTGGAGTGCTCCCGCCCCGGCACCGGCGCCCTGGCGGCCCTGGCCAGCATGCGGCTGTTCGGCAAAAAGGGGTACCGGGTGCTCATCGGCCACATCGTGGAGATGGCCCAGACGCTGCGGGAGCGCCTGGAGGCCCACCCCTTCATTGATGTGCTGAACGACTTCAACTACGGGCCCGTCACCCTCTTCCGGGTTTATCCCCAGGGCGTCGAGGCCCGACAGGCCTTTGCCCGGGAATTGAGCGATCCCGCCTACCGGGAGGCCCTGGAGCGGCACAACCACTACAACCGGCGCATCTTTGAGCTGGTGCGCGAGCGGGCCATGCGGGGGGAAGGGGTGCTCCTGTCCTGGACCAACGCCTACCGGCACGCGGATTACGACGGCGAGCCGGGGCCGCCCATCGCCGCGCTCAAATCCTTCATCCTCAGCCCCTGGACCGACGTGGCCGCGGTGGACCTGGCGGCCCGCCAGGTCGTGGAGGCCCGGGAGCAGTTGGCGGCGGAGGAGGGAAGTGAGCAGTGAGCGGGGAGCGGTCGCAGCCGGGCTGCCGGCCCACCCGTAAGCCATGAAAAGGCCGGTGGGGCGGGCGTCCCTGCCTGCCGCCGGCCCCAGACGATGGTGCGTGAGACGCACCCTACGGAACATCTTTTCAAGACAGTTTGGGAACATGGCTTGGAGGGGTGGGGGTTAGAGATTCTGACGGGTCAAGATGGAGTATGGTGGCACCGGCGTCTCGCCGGTGGTTCCTCGCATCATGCTTTCCAGGCCGGGCTTCAGGGCGGGACCTGGCGAAGCGCCACTCGGCCGCCGGGCTGGAAGAGAGCGCAGGTGAGGACACCTGTGCAGGCTCAGGCGCCGGAGGCACGGCGGCCTTTTCCCAGGAAAACATCCGTGGAGTTGATGTGGGGCTGCTTTTATCACTGCAGGCCCCGGCCCCTGCAGTATCCCCAGGTGGCAGCGGTGTCCTCACCTGTACCGGGCCGAAGTCCGGTGTTGGCCAAGCGGCGGGCGGAGCTCGCCCTACCTCTCAGGGGTTCTCACCTTCAACCGGAGAACCAGGGACAAGATGTGGCCCTAACGCCTCCGGGGGTGTGAGCGCGGAACACCCGAGGTCGGGTGTCCCACACCAGACTCCCTAAATCTGCCGGGAGACCGTTTCCGGTTCGCCGCCGGGGCGTCCCAACGGCTCCCGCCAGACCATCAGATAAAGCACGCCGGGCCCTGGGTTCTTCATGGCGTGGGCGATGCCCGGCGGGATTTGGATCATGGTGCGGTTGCCGGTGATGGCCCGTTCCTGCACCCGGCCTGCCGTCGCCTCCCAGAGGAAAACCCCGGCGCCGTGGAAGGGATAGAGCCACTCCTCATGAACCGGATGCAGATGATGGCCCCGGGACTGGCCGGGCAGGATGGACACCAGATGGAAGCTCTGGGCCAGGGCGGCGGGCTGACGCACCCGCCCGCTCAGGGGAAAGATGCTGAAACCCTGGGCGTCTGCCCGCATTTCGCGCTCCAGATCGATGAATTGCACTTGTGCCATGGGCGACCCCCTTTGGCTTCCTGCCCCGGCCCCGCCCACCGGGCAGGCTTCACGGGCCTTGAGCGTTGTTCAACATAACTCCTGGTTTGAATGTCAGGGCATGATCTCCGGGTCCCTCGCAGGAGGAGGCTCTGGAATTTACCATTGCAAAATCCTTGCCGAATCCTGCGGCAAGGGAGTAATCAGCAGGCAACGGACCTGCGTGGGGGCATATGGCCGGTCTCAATGACCTGGTGCTGGTTTATCTGGACCGGGAGCCGGGCTTTTTCGCCCGCCTGAACGACATCCAGCCGGACGTCAAGCGGGGCTGGTTCCGGGTGGAGCTGCTCGTCCTCACCATTCCCCCTCAGACCGTCACCTGGATTCTGGAGGAGGCCCACATCAACGGGGAGGAATTCACCATGGAGGGCCGCCCCGTGCGGCTCAGCCCGGTTCCCCCCAAACCGGCCCCCGCCCCCGACGCCCCCCAGCCTGCGGGCGGAGGCAAGGTCATTCCCCTGAAGCGCAAGCCTTCCTAACCCAAGGCCCTCACGCCGCCCTGACTCAGCCGCGGCCCGCTCCCGCACCCGCCGTCCTCTCTCTCCTCAATAATCTCATTGTAAAGGAGGAGCCGATGTTATTAAAATAAAATGTAAACGTAATCTTCATCGGGGTATCGAACCGTTCATGCGCATTCTCCTCATCCAGCCCACCACCTGCTATCCCGACAAGCGCCCGCTGCGCAGCCGCACGCGCTGGCTGTTGGGGGTGACCCTGCCCTATCTGGCCGGGCTGACCCCCCGGGGCATCGACGTGGAGCTGGCGGACGACCGCCTCGGGGAAATCCCCTATGAGCGGCGCTACGACCTGGTGGGCATCACCGCCACCTGCGCCACGGCCCGGCGGGCCTACGAGATCGCCGGTGAATTCCGCCGCCGGGGCGCGCCCGTGGTGATGGGCGGCTTCCACGTCAGCCTGCATCCTGAAGAAGCCCTGGAGCACGCGGACGCGGTGGTGGTGGGCGAGGCCGAACTGGTCTGGCAGGATGTCCTGGAGGACGCCCGGGCCCGGCGCCTGAAACGCCGCTACCAGGCGGACCGGTTCCACGACCTGGCGGGCCTGCCCCGGCCCCGGGTGGAGCTGGTGGACTACCGGCGCTACCGGGTGAAGATCGTGCCCACCCAGACCTCCCGGGGATGCCCCTATCACTGCGCCTTCTGTGAGGTGCCCATCGTCTACGGCCACACCTACCGGCGCCGCCCGCTGGGGGAGGTCATGGACGAAATCACGGCCAACGTGCGCCTCACCGGTTTGCGGAACATCTATTTCATCGACGACAATCTCACCGGCCACCGGGACTACGCCCGGGAGCTGTTCAAGGCCCTGACGCCCCTGGGCCTCAAATGGAGCTGCCTCTGGACCATCAACACCTCCCGGGACGAGGAACTGCTGGACCTGGCCCGGGCCTCGGGTTGCTACCACGTCAACATCGGCATCGAAAACGTCTGCCAGGAGTCCATCTCCTCCATCGACAAGCTGCAGAACCAGGTGCAGGAGTACGAGTGGCTCCTGCAGCGCCTGCGGGACCGGGGCATCTTCTATTCCCTCAACTTCATGTTCGGCCTGGATGCAGACACCAAAGACCTCTTTGAAGAAACCCTGGCCTTCCTGGAGCGGGTCAAGGCCCCTATGGCCTTCTTCAACGTGGCCACGCCCCGGCAGGGCACCCCCATGTGGGAGACTCTGCACGGCGAGGGGCGCGTCCACCACCCTGAGGCGGAGCGCTATCTGGGCATGGTCTGCAATTTCGTGCCCAAACACATGACCCCGGAGGAGTGCGAGGCCGGGGTGTGGCGGTGTTTCGAGCGGTTCTATTCCTTTTCCTCCATCTTCCGGCGACTGCTGTGGCCGCCCACGCGATACATCTTCCAGGGCCTGCCCAGCAACCTCTTTTTCCATTGGGCCGCCAAACGGCGCATCGACCCGGTGGATTTTTACTGAACCCCGGAGGATAAGGCCGTGCGCACGCCGTCCAGGACGAACTGCACCGCCAGGGCCGCCAGGATGAGCCCCATGAGGCGGGTCAACAGACGGATGCCGGACTCCTTGAGGAGCCGGGAGAGCTGCTGGGCGAACCGGAAGAAGAGATAGGTGCAAAGGAAGGTGAGGAAGAGGGCCAGCAGGATGAGGCCGTCGTCCAGCAGGCCGGCGCTGCGGCTGGTGAGCACCAAAATGGTGGAAATGGCCCCGGGACCGCTCAGCAGCGGCACCGCCAGGGGCACCAGGGCGATGTCGCGGTAATCTGCGGCCATCAGACTGGAGGAGGTGTCCAGGCGCTGGAAATGCCCCCGGCCCTCCAGCATGTCGAAGGCGATGCGGAAGAGGATGAGGCCGCCGGCGATCTGGAAGGCCGCCAGGCTGATGCCGAAAAACCCCAACACCAGCCGTCCCAGAAAGACAAAGGCGGCCAGGATCAGAAAGGAAAAGGTGCAGGCCCGCCGGGCCAAAGCCCTGGCCTCCGCCGGACCGCAGCCCGACGACAGGGCCAGAAAGGCGAAGATATTGCCCGTGGGGTCCACCACCACCCACAGGGAAACCAGGGCGGTCACGAACAGGGCGGTCGGATGCCCCAGGATGACGGAAAACCAGGTGGTCATGACGTCCCTGATCGGATTGAGGATTCTTTATGGCACACTTTCAAGTGAACAAAACCTATCAAGAAATTAATGAAAAAATCAAAAAGGGTCAAGCCGTAGTGGTCACCGCAGAGGAGATCATCGGCATCGTCCGCAAAAAGGGCGAGGTCGCGGCCGCCCGGGAAGTGGACGTGGTCACCACCGGCACCTTCTCCCCCATGTGCTCTTCCGGGGCCTTCATCAATTTCGGCCACTCCCAGCCCCCCATCAAGGCCGCCCGGGTCTGGCTCAACAACGTCCCCGCCTACGCCGGGCTGGCCGCGGTGGATGTTTATCTGGGGGTCACCGAACCCACCACCGACGACCCCCTGAACAAGGTCTATCCCGGCGAATTCAAGTACGGCGGGGGACACGTCATCCAGGACCTGGTGGCCGGGAAGGCGGTGCACCTGGTGGCCGAGGCCTACGGCACCGACTGCTACCCCAACAAGCGCCTGGAGCGGCAGATCACCCTGGCGGAAACGGTGAACGCCATCCTCTGCAACCCCAGGAACGCCTACCAGAATTACAACTGCGCGGTGAACCTCTCCAACCGCACCATTTACACCTACATGGGGCCCCTGCGGCCCCGGGGGGCGAACGCCAACTTCTGCACCTCGGGCCAGCTCAGTCCCCTGTTCAACGACCCCTGTTACCGCACCCTGGGCATCGGCACCCGCATCTTCCTGGGGGGCGGGGTGGGGTACGCGGTCTTTCCTGGCACCCAGCACCATCCGGGCAAACCCCGGGGCGACAACGGCGTGCCCCTGGGCCCCGCCGGCACCCTCATGGTCCTGGGCGACCTGAAGCAGATGAGCGCCCGCTACCTTATCGGGGCGAGCCTCCTGGGCTACGGCTGCTCCCTGACGGTGGGGCTGGGGGTCCCCATCCCCCTGCTGAACGAGGAGATGGCCCATTTCTGTGCCGTGTCCGACGAGGAGATCTTTGCCCCGGTGGTGGATTACGGCTACGACTACCCGGCGGGCACGGGCCGGGTCCTGGGACAGGTGAGCTACGCCCAGCTCAAGGCCGGCACTATCATGCTGGACGGCAAGGAAATTCCCGCAGTGCCCCTGTCCAGCTTTGTCCGGGCCCGGGAGATCGCCGACCTTCTGAAGGGCTGGATCACCGCCGGCCGCTTCCTCCTGGGGGAGCCGGTGGAGCTTTTGCCTTTGGCGGAGCCCCGGCCCCCGGTGGACGACCCCCACCGGGACAGTTGAGGGGGGAGAGGGGATTTTTCAGGCTGTTTGGAAAAGTTTAGGTAGGACATCCGCCCTCGGGTGTCCCTGCGCAGGCTGGAAGCCTGCGCCACCATGGCTTTTCATAGCCTTGAATCTCGTTTGATTCTCGTTCCCAAGTTGTACTTGGGAACGGGCTTTTCCGCCAAGCTGAGCTTGGCAACCCATGAGTGACGGTAAAAGTTTGCGATAGGGATGGGGAGAGAGCCGCTGCTCACCCGGCCCTCCTTCTACAACGCCGCTTTCAGGAGTTTCCAGTTGGCTGTCCATCCGGAACTCAGCCGCCTTGAGCGCCTCCTGTCCCGTTGGCCGCGGGCCCTGCTGCTCTTTTCCGGGGGCCTGGATTCCAGCCTGCTCCTGGCGGTGGGCGCCCGGGTGCTGGGCTCCGGCCTCACCGCCCTCACCTGCACCGGCCCCCACACGGCTCCCGGCGAGTTGGCCTACGCGGTGCGGCTGGCCCGGCGCTTCCGGGTGCGCCACCTGGTGCGGCCCTTTGATCCGCTGGGCCTGCCCGACTTCGCGGGCAACAGCCGCCGCCGCTGCTACGCCTGCAAACAGGCCCTCATCCTGCTGGCCCAAAGGGAGGCCCAGGAGCTGGGGGCCGGGGTGGTGTGGGACGGCAGCAACGTGGACGACCTCAGCGATTTCCGGCCCGGCCTGGACGCAGTCCGGGAGGCGGGGGTGGTGAGCCCCCTGTTGGAGGCGGGCTGGGGCAAGGCGGCCATCCGGGAGGCGAGCCGCACCCTGGGCCTCAACGCCCACCGGCCCCCGCAAAGCTGTCTGGCCACCCGCTTTCCCTACGGCGCGGCCCTCACCCGGGAAGCCCTGGCTGCGGTGGGCCGGGCCGAAGCCTGGCTGGCCGCCCGGGGCTTCCGCCGGGTGCGCCTGCGGGTCACCGGGGACGGCGTCCGCCTGGAGTTGCCCCCGGAGGACTGGCCCGCCTTCCTGGCGCCCCAGGTGCGTCGGCCCTTTCAGGGGCTCCTGGCCGCCCTGGGCTTCGGCCCCCTGGAACTGGACAGCCGGTAGGGCGAAGAAATTCTGGTGGGGGAGGGCGGGGGCGCAACCGCTCCCCCGGTCATCCCCCCACCATCACTTATCCCGAATTTACCGCACGATGACACCAAACATCCGCGCCCTGGGGCTCATGTCCGGGGGATTGGACAGCATGTTGGCGGCCTTGGTGCTCCGGGAGCAGGGCGTCCGGGTCGCCGGGGTCTGTTTTGTCACCCCCTTTTATGGACCCGAGCGGGCCCGAAAGGCCGCCCGCCACCTGGATCTGCCTCTGCTGGAGGTGGACCTCACGGAAAAATTCATGCCCCTCCTGTATCACCCTCCCCACGGGTGGGGCCGGGGCCACAACCCCTGCGTGGACTGCCACATCCTCATGTTGCGGGAGGCCGGGGCCATCATGGAGGCGGAGGGTTTCCATTTCCTGTTCACCGGGGAGGTGCTGGGCCAGCGTCCCATGAGCCAACACCGCCGGGCTTTGGATCTGGTGGCCCGGGAGTCCGGCTATCCGGACCTGGTGCTCCGGCCTCTGAGCGCCCGGCTCCTCAAGCCCACGCTACCCGAACGGGAGGGCTGGGTGGACCGGGACCGGCTGCTGGACCTGAGCGGCCGGGGCCGCAAGCGACAGATGGCCCTGGCCCAACAGTACGGCATCACGCACTATCCCGCGCCCGCGGGAGGTTGCCTGCTCACCGACCCCGGCTACGCCGGGCGTCTCAAGGAGCTGCTGGCCCACCGGGAGGCGGTGGACCGTCGCGACCTGGAACTCCTCAAATGGGGGCGCCACTTCCGCCTGCCATCCGGGGCCAAGGCCGTGGTGGGCCGCACCGCCCGGGAAAACGAGGCCCTGGCGGGCCTGCCGGGCGAAGGCGATTATCTCCTCAAAGTTCTGGACATCCCCGGTCCCCTGGTGCTGATGCGGGAGCCGGCGGGTCTGGAGGAGGCGGCCGGCCTGGCCGCGGCCTACAGCGACGCCCCCACCGGCCGGCGGGTGACGGTGGAGGCCCGCCGGGGGCAGGAGATCCGCCATTTTGAGATCACCGCCGCTCCCAAGGAAGATTTTCGGGAGTGGCTCATCTGAGCGGTAAGGGAAGCCCTGAATCATGGACCTGGTCACGCTGATGCAGCAGTTGGTGAACGGCCTCTCCCTGGGAAGCCTGTATGCCCTCATCGCCATCGGCTACACCCTGGTGTACGGCATCCTGCGGCTCATCAACTTCGCGCACGGCGACCTCATCATGGTGTCGGCTTACGTCGGGGTCATGGGGGTGGGTCTGTTCCGCTGGCCCTGGCCCGCGGCCTTCGGCCTGGCCGTGGGGCTCACCGGGCTGATGGGGGTCCTGCTGGAGCGGGGCGCCTATCGCCCCCTGCGCCGGGCGCCCCGCATTTCTCTCCTCATCTCCGCCATCGCCGCCTCTTTTTTCCTGGAAAATCTGGTCCTGGTGATAGCCGGGGGGCGTCCCAAACCCTTTCCCGCGCCGGCCTGGTCCGCGGGCGCCATCGAAGCGGGGGGGCTGTTCATCCCCCGCCTGAGCCTGGTCATCCCCCTGACGGCGGGGGTCCTGCTCCTGGGGCTCTTCCTCCTGGTGCACCGCACCCAGGCCGGCCGGGCCATGCGAGCCATCGCCTACGACCTGGAGACCACCAGCCTCATGGGCGTGAACGTCAACCGCATCATCTCCCTGGCCTTTCTGCTGGGGTCGCTCCTGGCCGGGGCCGGGGGGCTGCTGTGGGCCATGAAATACCCCCAGGTCAACCCCTTCATGGGCATCCTGCCGGGGCTCAAGGCCTTCATCGCCGCGGTGCTGGGGGGCATCGGCAACCTGGCCGGGGCGGTCCTGGGGGGACTGGTGCTGGGCCTCCTGGAGATCAGCATCGTGGCCCTGTTTCCTGATTGGGGCGGCTACCGGGACGCCCTGGCCTTCGCCCTGCTCATCATCATCCTGCTGGTGCGCCCCACCGGCCTGCTGGGCGAGGCGGTGGCGGAGGAGAAGCTGTAGAGATCATCCGGATTGTGGGGGAGAGGACGGGGGGGCAGTGGCTACGCAACCTTTTGGTAACCGATGAAAAACCGTCTCCTCACACTCGGGGCCGTGGCGGGCCTGCTTCTCCTGCTCTGGGGGGCACAGCGGTTCGCGGACGAATACCAGGTGCGGCTCCTCAACACCGCCGCCATCTTCATCACCCTGGCCCTGGGCTATCATCTCATTAACGGCGTCTGCGGCCAATTGCACCTGGGGCCCAACGCCTTCATCGCCCTGGGGGCCTACACCGCCGCCCTGCTGACCCTGACCCCGGCGGAAAAGAGCCGGATCTTTTTCCTGGAGCCCCTCATCTGGCCCTTCAGCCAACTCACCCTGCCTTTTGCCGCGGCGCTGTGCTGCGGCGGGCTGGTGGCCGCAGGCTTCGCCTTCCTCACCGGCTTTCCGGTCTTCCGGGTGCGGGGGGACTACCTGGCCATCGTCACCCTGGGGTTCGGCGAAGTGGTGCGGGTTCTGGCCAACAACTGGCAGGGGCTCACCAACGGCCCCCTGGGCTTGAAGGGCCTGGCGCCCCACACCACCCTGTGGTGGTCCTGGGGGGTGGCGGTGGCCGCCCTCCTGGTGATCACCGCCCTGACCCGGTCGGGCTACGGTCGGGCCATGCAAGCCATCCGGGAGGACGAGATCGCGGCCCGGGCCATGGGGGTGGACGTCTTCCGCCACCTCATGCTGGCTTACCTGCTCAGCGCCTTTTTCCTGGGGGTGGGCGGGGGGCTGCTGGCCCACCTGGTCACCACCATCTCGCCCACCCTGTTCACTTTCTTTCTCACCTTCAACCTGCTCATCATCATCGTCGTGGGGGGCCTGGGCTCGGCCACCGGGGCGGTGCTGGCGGCGCTGCTGTTCACGGTGGGGGGCGAGTGGCTCCGGGTGGTGGAGGAGCCCCATGTGCTGCTGGGCTTCAGCTACCCGGGCATCCCGGGGCTGCGCATGGTCATCTTTTCTTTGGCCCTGCTCCTGGTCATCATTTATTTCCGCCGGGGCCTCTGCGGCGGCCGGGAGTTCACCTGGGAGGGCCTGGGGCGTCGGCTGAGACGCCTCAAAGGCCGGATTCCTTTCGGCGCCAGGCCGCAACGATAGCAAGGGGAGTGTAGGGCGGGCGCTTCTGGCCGGGTCCCACCGGCCCCCGGCCCCCCTCCCCCACCACAAACCATCATGAAGGAAAGGAGTTCTGCATGAATCGGCAAGGTATCAAGGCCTTCGGTCCGGCCGCTTTGTGGGTGGCCGTTCTGATTCTGTTCTCCGGCCCGGCGGCCGCGGCTTCATCGGACCGGGTGGTCACCCTGGCCGCGGTGGGGGACGTGGTGCTGGGCACCGACTTTCCGGCGCCCAAGCTGCCCCCGGACGACGGCCGCGGACTGCTGGCGGAGGTGAAGGACCTGTTCGCCCAGGCCGACATCGTCTTCGGCAATCTGGAGGGCCCCCTGTGTGACGGCGGGGTCTGCGCCAAACCGGTGAACCGCCCCAATGTCTTCGCCTTCCGCACCCCCACCCGCTTTGCCCGCACCCTCAAGGAGGCCCATTTCTCGGTGATGTCCCTGGCCAACAACCATTCCCAGGATTTCGGGGCCTTCGGCTTGGCCGCCACCAAGCGGGCCCTCACCCAGGAGGGCATCAGATTCTCCAGCAAAGACGGGGAGGTGGCCGAATTTCTGGTGCAGGGGGTGAGGGTGGGGGTCATCGCCCTGAGCTACGGGCCGCCGCCCCGCTCCATCGTCTTTCCCGCCGAGGCGCTCCGGGAAATTGAGACCCTGGCCCGGAAATACGACATCCTGGTGGTCAGCATCCACGGCGGGGCCGAAGGCGGGGGCGCCCAGAACGTGCGCAATCAGACGGAATTCTTCCTGGGAGAAAACCGGGGGAATCTGGTCAAATTCTCCCGGGACGCCATCGACCGGGGCGCGGACCTCATCCTCGGCCACGGCCCCCACGTCCCCCGGGCCCTGGAAGTTTATAAAGGCCGACTCATCGCTTACAGCCTGGGCAATTTCTGCACCTACAAAACCATGAGACTGGCCGGGGCCGGCGGCTATGCCCCGGTCCTGTGGGCGGAACTCGACGGCAAGGGGGAATTCGTCCGGGGCAAGGTCCACTCTTTCATCCAGTTGCCGCCGGGCGGCGTCAAGAAAGACCCCCAGGAACAGGCCTTCCGCCTCATGCGGGCCTTGTCCCAGGTGGACTTCCCCCAAAGCGCCCCGCAATTTGCCTCGGGAGGCGTCATTCTGCCGCCTCGGGCAAAGTAGGGCGAGCCGCCAAGAGAGAAGCGCAGGGGCTGGGCTATTGCGGTCCCGGTTTTGAGTCCGGGGTGCAAGGCAAGGGCAGCGCGGGCGCAGGCGGAGCCGGTCCCCCGGCCTGCGCTGTTATGCGGAACAGCCTGACGCGGCTGAACCACCAGGGACTTTTGGAACGGGTCTGGTGCATGGACATCCCGCTGTTGCGCCTTGACCGGGTGGACGTCAGGTTCGGGGGTTTACTGGCCCTGGACGGCTTCAACCTGGTCCTGCCGGAGGGGGGCCTCTATGGCCTCATCGGGCCCAACGGCGCGGGCAAGACCACGGTCTTCAACCTGATCAGCGGCTTTCTCACTCCCACCCGGGGGGACGTCTTTTTTTCGGGGCGCAACATCACCGGGGAGAGCCCGCACCGCCTCACCGCCCTGGGGGTGGCCCGCACCTTCCAGAACATCCGCCTCTTTGAGGCGCTCACGGTCCTGGACAACGTGCTGGTGGGCTTCCATTGCCGCCGTCGGGCGACCTGGCTGGAGGCCATGCTGCTCCTGCCCCGCTACCGACGGGAGGAGCGGGGCCACCGCCGCCGGGCCCTGGCCCTTCTGGAGGAGGTGGGCCTCAAAGACCAGGCCCGGGAGCGGGCCGGCGATCTCCCCTACGGCCTCCAACGACGCCTGGAGATCGCCCGGGCCCTGGCCACCGGACCCCGCCTGCTGCTCCTGGATGAACCCGCAGCCGGCCTGAACCCCCAGGAGACCAAGGAGCTCATTGACTTCCTGCGGGAACTCCGGACGAGGCACAGCCTCACCTTGCTCCTGATCGAACACAATCTGCGTCTGGTCATGGGCCTGTGTGAACACCTGACGGTGCTGGACCACGGCCTGAGCATCGCCGCCGGCCCTCCCGCCCAGGTGCGCCGTCAGCCTGAGGTCATCCGCGCCTACCTGGGGGAGTAGGCAGCCACTGACAGACAGTCGCGCCTGAGCCTGGAGCTCTCTTTAAAAGGATGAAAAGGAGCTTCCGGGGGGAGGCGGGATCTTACAAACCATGGGCGGCGGGCAGGGCGCGACCCGCGCATGACCATGGCAGACCAGGCCGGAGACTTTAATCCAGGAGAAGGAGGAGCGGGCCGTTGGGGCTGTTGCAGTCGATGACCCGGTGGACAGCGCCGCCGACATAATCGACCAGATAAAGGTGGCCGTCCTCCCCCTGGCCGAAGGACACCAGCAGGAAATTGACGGTCAGGAGTAGCGCTGCCTCCCAGGAGCCGGGACGCATACCCCAGACCTGACCCTTGCCATTCTGCTGGAAATTGCCGAAAATATACAGTCCCTGCATCCGGGGAGAACCGGGCCCCTGGTAAAGATAGCCGCCGATGATGGCGGAAAACAACGGATGGGTGAAATGCGTCACCGGAGGCCCATAGTTGGCCGGGTGGGTGTCGCCGTTCAGACCGGTGAAGAAGGGGCCTTCCAGGATGTTCCAGCCGTAGTTGAGTCCGCCGGGAGAATTCGGAGGCTCCACGTTCAATTCTTCGGCTGTGTTATACCCCACGTCCGCGATATAAAAGGTTCCGTCTGCGCCGAAAGAGCAGCGGAACGGGTTGCGCAGTCCCAGGGCCCAGATTTCCGGCAGATATCCGGAATCGCCCACATAGGGGTTGGTGGCGGGGATGCCGTAGGGAAGGTGATTTTTCTCCCCTTTGCTCCCACCATCGACATTTTCAACATCAATCCGGAGGATCTTCCCGTGGAAAAGGCCGGGATTCTGGGCGTTGTTATCCGGGTCTCCCTGGGGGGAGCAGTCCCCGATGCTGACGTAAAGATAGTGGGTCAAAGGATGGAAGCCGATGAAGCCCCCCGCGTGCAGGGGGGCCGCAGGAGTGAAGGTGAGCAGCGGTTCTTCGCTGTCGGCGGCGGCGACGTCAGGGTCGGCGGAGACCCGAAACCGGGACAACAACGGTTTGCCGTCGATATCGGTATAATAAACATAAAAATGTTGCTTCGTGGCGAACTCCGGCGGGAAGGCCAGGCCCAGCAGGCCGCCGTCCCCGGGGAGACCCGGGGTGACCTTGCTCCGGATATCGAGAAAAGGCGTGGGCAGCACGGCGCCGTTTTTGATGATTTTCACTATTCCAGCTCGTTCCAGGACAAAGAGGCGGCCGCTTCCGTCGCCGGCATGGGTGATGAAAAGGGGAAGGTCGAGGCCCGAGGCGACCGGTTGCAGAGCCAGCTTGGGCCAGACCAAAGCCCGGGCGTTATCCGGCAGCGCCAGGATGGCCCAGGCCAGAAGAACGGCGGTCCACCGGCGT
>Ga0194110_10000654_pt1 | contig 45052 bp, 33 predicted proteins | sample TA2Kig1200mmetaG_FD_146192 | JGI IMG/M metagenome (GOLD analysis project Ga0194110, IMG submission 146192) | Freshwater microbial communities from Lake Tanganyika, Tanzania - TA2015032 Kigoma Deep Cast 1200m | ecosystem: Environmental > Aquatic > Freshwater > Lake | place: Tanzania: Lake...
CCTGCGCGCCCGCTTCCGGGACTACGACAACCTGGTGACCAAGAACGTCATCTTCATCCACCGCACCAGGGACGTGGGCATCATCACCCAGGAACAGTGCCTGGAGTACGGGCTCACCGGCCCCATGGTGCGGGGCAGCGGCATCCCCTACGACATCCGCAGGAGTGAGCCCTATTCCGCCTATCCGCTCTTCGACTTCGAGATTCCCATCGGCTCCAAGGGCGACATCCTGGACCGCTACCTGGTGCGGGTCAAGGAGATGGAGCAGAGCCTGCGCATCATCGAGCAGGCCCTGAACAAGCTCCCCGAGGGCCCCATCATGGCGGAGAAGGTGCCCAAGCGCATCAAGCCCGCGGAAGGCGAGGTCTACGCCGCGGTGGAGGCCGCCCGGGGCGAGTTCGGCTGCTATGTCGTCAGCCAGGGGGAGGTGAAACCCTACCGCATCAAGCTGCGGGTCCCCTCCTTCGCCAACCTCAGCATCCTGCCCGAGTTGTCCGTGGACACCCTGGTGGCCGACCTGGTGGCCATCCTGGGGTCCATCGACGTGGTGGTGCCGGAAATTGACCGGTAGGACTTAGAGAGCGACCGCTATGGAATTTCTCACGCAAATGCTCGGCGCTGACGTGGCCCGCATGGTGGTGGGCCTCATCGCGATAATCGCCCTGGTGTCCGTAAACGCCCTCTTCCTCATCTGGATGGAGCGCAAGGTGGCGGCCCACATGCAGCTCAGACCCGGCCCCATGGAAGTGGGCTGGCACGGGGCCGTCCAGACCGTGGCCGACGCGGTCAAGCTCATGGGCAAGGAGCTCATCACGCCGACGGACGTGGACCGGCCGGTGTACCACCTGGCCCCCATCGTCATCTTCCTGCCCGTCCTGCTCTCCTTCCTGGTGATCCCCTTCTCCCAGACGCTCATCATCCGGGACATGAACGTGGGGGTGCTGCTGATCCTGGCCTTCGCCTCCCTCACGGTGCTGGCCATCCTCATGGCGGGCTGGGCCTCCAACAACAAGTATTCCGTGCTGGGCGCCATCCGTTCGGTGGCCCAGACAGTGGCTTACGAGATTCCCCTCCTCATCACCCTGATGAGCCCCATCCTCATGGTGGGGTCCTTCAGCCTGGCGGACATCGTCGCGGCTCAGGAAAGATACTGGTTCGTGCTGACCCAGCCCCTGGCCTTCATCCTTTATATCGTCTGCGCCACCGCGGAGACCAACCGGGCGCCCTTCGACCTGCCCGAGGCCGAGAGTGAACTGGTGGCCGGGTTCCACACCGAGTACTCCGGCATGAAGTTCGGCCTTTTCTTCCTGGCGGAATACACCAACATGTTCATCGTCTCCGCCCTGGCCACCATCTTCTTTCTGGGGGGCTGGCGGGGGCCCTTCCTGCCGGGGATTTTCTGGTTCCTGATCAAGGTCTACGCCATCATCTTCCTGCTGATGTGGTTCCGCTGGACCTTCCCCCGGGTGCGTTTCGACCAGCTCATCACCTTTGCCTGGAAGATACTCATCCCGTTGGCCTTTGCCAATCTGCTCATCACCGCCCTGATCATGAAGCTCAGATAAGCGCGTCGGCCCCGACGCCTGCGAAGGTGACGATCAAATGATCAACTACTTCAAAGAGATTCTGGTGGGGTTCTGGAGCCTGCTGGCGGGCATGGCGGTGACCATCCGCTATTTCACCAAGCCCATCGTCACGGTCCAGTATCCCCGGCAAAAGCTCACCATGTCCCCCCGCTACCGGGGCCACACCGAATTCGTCATCGACGAGGAGACCCGGACCCACCGCTGCATCGCCTGCGAGATGTGCAACCGCATCTGTCCCTCCCAGCTCATCAGTCTGCAGGGGGTGAAGGTGGATGCCAAGAAGAAGCTGCCCAGCAGGTACATCATCGCCTACCAGTACTGCAGCCTTTGCGGCCTGTGCGTGGAGGTCTGCCCCACCAAGGCGCTGAAGTGGTCCGATGAGTACCTGCTGTGCGGCTTCACCCGGGAGGACTCGGAGATCGACCTGTTGCGCCGGTTGCAGGACCAGCAGTACGCCAAGGGCTGGCCCCTGACCCCCATTCCCCGGCCCAAGCCGGAAGAGCCGGCCCCCGCCAAGGGTGAGGAGGTGAAGGAATGAACTTGCTGAGCTGGCTCATCAGCCCCCCGGGGGTAGCCACGGTGGCCTTCATCCTGGTGGTGGTCGTCACCATCCTGGGGGCTCTGATCGCCGTGTCCGCCCGGAACATCTTCCACAATGTGCTGGGGCTGGTCCTGGCCCTCATCGGCGTTGCCGGACTGTTCCTCTTTCTCAACAGCCCCTTCGTGGCCATGATGCAGATTCTCATCTATGTGGGGGCCGTGTGCATTGCCATCTGCTTCGCCATCATGCTCTCCGAGCCCATGTACCTGCCCAAGCCGCCCCGCAGTTCCTTCAAGACCCTGGGGGCCGTCATCGGGGCGGGCACGGTCTTCGCCTTCCTGGTGCTCCTCACCAAGAAGACCACCTGGACGCCGGCCCCGGAGCGCAGCACCGATTGGTCCGTCACCACCATGGGACATTATCTGCTCACCGAGTACGTCCTCATCTTTGAGGTCATCTCGCTGTTGCTCCTGGTTGCCATGCTGGGCGCCATCGTCATCGCCCGGGGCGGCCGCGGCGCGTCCTGAGAACCGAGGTTGCCAATGCTCCTGTTCAACCAGCTGGAAACCTACCTTTACGTGGCCCTGGTGCTGTTTTTCATCGGTCTCTACGGCGTCCTGGCGCGGCGCAACCTCATTGCCATCCTCATTTCCGTGGAGCTGATCCTGAACGCCGCCAGCCTCAACTTTATGGCCTTTAACCGCTTCCTGGCGCCCCACCCCGCGGTGGGCCAGGTCATCGCCCTGTTCATCATGGCCGTGGCCGCCGCGGAAGCGGCCATTGCCTTGAGCATCATCATCGCCGTGTACCGCAAACTCAAGTCCGTCAACGTGGAACAAGCCACCGAGCTTAGGGGTTAACCATGGATCCCATTCTCCTGGGTTGTCTGTTGTGTGTGATCCTGCCGTTGGTGGCCTTCGGCCTGATCATGATCTTTACCTGGAGGCGGCCCAACCTCTCCCTGGCCATCTCCCTGGTCGCCTCCACCATCCCCTTGATCATCGCCTGGACGATGCTCTTCAAGCTGTGGGGTATCAAGGAGCCCCTCATCTTTACCTTCAACTGGCTGGTCTCCGATCTGGTGAAGGTGCCCTTCGGCTTCCTCATCGACCCGGTGAGCCTCATCATGCTGGTCATCGTGGCCACCATCAGCTGGCTCATCCAGATTTACTCCATCGGCTACATGGGCGGGGACCCGGGCTTCGGCCGCTACTACGCCGATCTCTCGCTGTTTGCCATGTCCATGCTGGGCCTGGTGATCTCCAGCGGCCTGTTGCAGCTTTATGTCTTCTGGGAGCTGGTGGGCCTGTCCTCATACCTGCTCATCGGCTTCTGGTACGAAAAGTTCTCGGCCTCGGAGGCCGGCAAGAAGGCCTTCGTGGTCACCCGCTTCGGGGACGTGGGCTTCTTCATGGGGCTGGTCTTCCTGACGATCTTCTTCGGCAGTCTGGACATCGCCGGCCTCAACGCCGCGGCGGCCTCGGACAAGATGCCCCCCTGGCTCATCACCACCTCGGCCCTGCTGATTTTCTGCGGCATCGCCGGCAAGAGCGCCCAGTTCCCCATCCACGTCTGGCTGCCCGACGCCATGGAAGGCCCCACCCCCGTTTCGGCCCTGCTGCACTCCGCCACCATGGTGGCCGCGGGCGTCTATCTGCTGACCCGCATCTTCCCCTTCATGGCGGCTTCGGCCACCGCCATGCTCATCATCCTGGCCATCGCCACCCTCACCATGATCCTGTCCTCCACCATCGGCATGGTGGCCACGGACATCAAGCAGGTCTGGGCCTACTCCACGGTGAGCCAGTTGGCCTTCATGGCCATGGGGCTGTCCGCCGCCGGCCTGGCCCACGGCACGCTGTTCGCCGGGTATTTCCACCTCACCACCCACGCCGCCTTCAAGGCCCTGCTCTTCCTGTGCGCCGGCGCTTTCATCCACCATTTCGGCACCAACAACTTCTTCGTGATGAGCAAGGAGGGGGGGCGCAAGCTCACCATCCCCATGGTGACGGTGACCATCGCCGCCCTGGCCCTGTGCGGCATCTTCCCCATGGCCGGCTTCTTCAGCAAGGAGCTCATCCTGGGCACGCTGGCCCACCTGGACAACAAGATCTGGGTGCTCCTGGGCCTTTTCGGCGCCTTCCTGACCTCTTATTACACCTTCCGGGTGATCTTCGTGATGCTCTTTCCCCGGGCCGACGACCACCCGGCCTGGGAGCAGTATTGGGAGGAGCCTGAGCCCCACGGCCACGGGCACGGCGACGACGCCCACGGCCACGGGCATGGGGACGCGCACGCCCACGATGACGCCCACGGCCATGGCCACGGCGGCCACGGCGACTCCCACGGCGTGCCCTGGGTCATGTCCTTCCCCCTGCTGGTCCTGGCCGGTTTCACCCTGGTCCTGGGCTTCCTGCAGACCCCCCTGGAGACCTTCCTCCTGGGCAAGTCCGAACCCCATGAGATGAGCTTCGTGCTGCTGGCCTCCGCGGTGGGCGTGGCCCTGGCCGGCATCGGCATGGCCTGGCTGGATTGGGGCCGCAAGACCGCGTCGTGGCAGGGCTTCATCAAGCAAATCCCGGCCCTGGAAACCTTTTTCATCCAGAAGTGGTACATTGACCACTTCTGGCGCTGGTTCCTGGACACTTTCATCTACGGCGTCTTTTCCAAGTGGTTCACTTACAACGACCGGCGGGTGGTGGACGGCGGCGTGGACGCCGTGGCCTTTTCCTGCATCGGCGGCGGCCGCTGGCTCTCCTTCATCCAGACCGCCTTCCTGCAGTTCAACCTGCTGTTCATGGTCGTGGTCCTGGCTGCAGTCGGGATCTATCTCCTGATGGGTCGCTGATATGACCGAGCATCTGGCATCCTTCCCCTATCTGTCGTGCATGTTGCTGTCCCCGGTGGCGGGACTCTTCATCCTCCTCTTCCTCAAGGAGGAGCAGCGGACCCTGATCCGGGGCGTCTCCCTGGTCTCAGCGGGCATGGCCTTCGCTCTTTCCATTTACACCTTCGTGGCTTACGACAAGCAACTGGGAGGGCTCCAGTTCGTCGAAAAGTACGAGTGGGTGAAAGGCTTCGGCATCACCTACTTCGTGGGTGTGGAAGGCATGAACGCCCCGCTGCTGCTCCTCACGGGCATCGTCATCTTCACCGGCGTGCTCACCATGTGGGAATTGCAGGACCGGGTGAAGGAGTACTTCATCTTCCAGCTCGCCCTGGTGACGGGGGTCTTCGGCGTCTTCATGTCGTATGACCTGTTCTTCTTTTTCCTCTTCTATGAGATCGCCGTGGTGCCCATGTATATCCTCATCCTCATCTGGGGCTCCACCCGCAAGGAATACGCCGCCATGAAGCTGACGCTCTACCTCATGGCGGGCAGCGGTCTCATCATCCCGGGCATGCTGCTGCTCTACTCCAGTTCCGGGATCGCCACCTTCAACATGGTGGCCCTGCACGCGGTGCAGTTCTCCCCCTGGATCCAGAAGGTGGTCTTCGTGTTGCTGCTGCTGGGCTTCGGGGTGCTGGCCGCGGTCTGGCCGTTCCACACCTGGTCTCCCGTGGGCCACGTGGCCGCGCCCACCGCGGTGAGCATGCTCCACGCCGGCGTGCTCATGAAGCTGGGCTCCTTCGCCATCCTGCGGGTGGCCATGTACCTGTGCCCCCAGGGCTTCCAGTACTGGGCCGAATTCATGGGGCTGCTGGCCGCAGTGGGCATCGTCTACGGCGTCTTTGTGGGCCTGGCCCAGACGGACTTGAAGTACGTCATCGGCTATTCGTCCGTCTCCCACATGGGCATCGTCGGCCTGGGGCTGGCCACCGGCACGGTGGACGGCTTAAACGGCGCGGTCTTCCAGATGTTCGCCCACGGCGTCATGACCGCCCTCTTCTTCTCCGCGGTGGGCTTCATCTACGACCGCACCCACACCCGGGAAATCCACGAACTGGGGGGCTTCAGTAAAATCATGCCCGTGGCCTCCGCCTTCTTCATCACCGCCGCCCTGTGCGGCGCCGGGGTGCCGGGCATGGCCAGTTTCTGGGCGGAGCTCTTGGTGCTCATCGCCGCGGTCCAGGTCTTCCCGGTGCGGGGTCTGGCCGCCATCGCCGCCCTGGTGGTGGGGGCCCTGTTCGCCCTCCGGGTGGTGCAGAACACCTTTTTCAACAAGCCCAACCCCAAGTTCGTCCACTTTGAAGACGTGAGCCCCTTCCTGGGACTGCCCCGGATGATCCTGATCGGCTTCCTGATCTTCTTCGGGATCTTCCCCCAGACCATGGTAAGTCTGATTAAAACTTCCATCGTACCCTTCATCAAGGGAATGTGACCATGAACGTGCTGCTCTTCGGACCGGAACTCTTTTATCTGGGCATGGCCCTGGTGCTCTTCTTCTTCAGCTTGCAGCGGCGGGTTCAGGTGGAACGGACCTATTGGGCCGCCCTGGGACTGGCCGCCGCAGGCTTCGTGGTGGCGCTTTACTGCCTGTTCCAGAACGGCGAGATCTTCTTCCGGGCTTACAAAGTGGACCTGTTCAGTCAGATCTTCAAAGCCGCCCTGGCCCTGGGACTCTTCCTGGTGATGATGATCTCCCGGAACCTGGCCCACATCGAGCCCCGCTACCACGCCGAGTTTTTCTTCTTTCTCACCACCTGCACCTTGGGCATGATGATGCTGGTCAGCTCCGTGGAGCTCCTCACCATTTACGTCGCCCTGGAACTTTCCTCCTATTCGCTTTACATCCTGGTCCCCCTGCGCAAAGGCGACGGCCTCGACGTGGAAGCGGGCATCAAGTACCTCTTCATCGGCGCCGTCTCCTCGGGGTTCATGCTCTTCGGGCTGGGGTACATCTTCGGGGCCACCCACAGCACCTACCTCTCGGAGATCATCCCCCGGATGCCCGAGCTGCTGGCCAGCCCCATCGGCCTGGTGGGCCTGCTCCTCACCCTGGCCGGTCTGTTCTTCAAGTTGAGCGTCTTCCCCTTCCACTTCTGGGCCCCGGACGTTTACCAGGGCGGCGCCAACCAGGTCGTCACCTTCATCGCCACCGCCTCCAAGGCCGCGGCCGTGGCCGTCATCCTGCGCCTGGCCATGCTGGGCGCCAAATACGGCTACAGCTTCACCCAGGCCCTGGTGGTCCTCTCCATCGTCTCCATGACCCTGGGCAATCTGGTGGCCATCATCCAGAAAGACTTCAAGAGAATGCTGGCCTACTCCTCCATCGCCCACGCCGGCTATGTGCTTATAGGCGTCATCACCTTCCAGGAGTTGGGCTACGCCAGCGCGGTGTACTACGCCCTGGCCTACCTGGTGATGAACTTCACCGTCTTCATGGTGCTCTCGGAGGTGGCCACCGACGGCCAAGACCTGAAAATCGAAGAACTGGCGGGGCTTTACTCCCGCAGCCCGCTGCTCACCATGAGCCTCATTCTGGGCATCTTCGCCCTGGCCGGGGTGCCGCCCTCCATCGGCTTCACCGGCAAGCTGCTGCTGTTCACTTCGGCCATGAACGAAGGCTACTTCTGGCTGGTGCTCATCGGCGCGGTGAACGGCACCGTGTCCCTCTACTACTATTTGAAAGTGGTGTACGCCGCCTACTTCCTGGAACCCAGGCAGGGGCCGCTGCAGCTCTCCTGGCCCACCAAGGCCTTGAACTGGACCCTGTGCAGCGCCATCCTGGTCTTCGGCGTGTTCCCGGACGGCCTCGTGGAACTGGCCCGGACCGCGGTCAGAATGGTCCTGTGACGGAACCCGAGTCCCGGGGAGGCCCGGCCTCCCCTGTTTGCACATATAAGCGCCCTGCCCCGGCAGGGCTTTTTTTATGACTTGGCATCCTTACCGGGGTAGGCCCCGGTGTTCCGCCACGGGACCTGCGGCAAGTGAGGGCGCCCTGTCGGCGCAAAAAAAATGGAGAGGCGCAGCCCCTCCATTTTGTCGTGGGTCAGTTCCGAACCGGCGGTTTATCGTCCCGCTTTCACCTTGTCGTTGGGCTTGAAGGGGCCGCCGCTGATGACCGTGGCCACCGCGCCGCTGTCGCCCAGAAGCTCCGTCACCCTGAGGTCGCCCTGGGGCACATCCGCGGTGAAACCCAGGGAGGCATGGGTGGTGGGGTTGACCACCTCTTTGCCGGGGCTCACCACCTTGAGGCGGTCGCCCACCTTGAGCCCCGCGTTCTGACCCAGGCTGAGGTAGACTTTCCCCTCCTTGACAAACTCCACCCGGCCGAACCAATCCAGGTTCACCAGCTCCGCGGCCACCCGTAGGGCGTTAGCCTGGGCGAACTTGGCGGCCGCGTCGGACTTGAGGCCGTCGGGGTCGGCCGGCTGCACGAAGGCCTGGACCTTGTTGCCCAGGAAGGTGTCATACACCTCCAGGGCCATGACCCCGGCGCCGCCCCTATCCGGCGGATAGACCCCGGTGAGGACCAGGGCCTGCACCCCCGTGGCGTCCCCCAGGGCCTGGAGGTTCTGGCGGTGCGTCAGCTTGCCGTATACCTTGGCCCGACCCAGGGCGCTCCGCACCTGTTCCGGGTCCATCACCTTGATGTCCTTCTGGCGGGCCAGGGCCTGGGCCAGACCCAGGGCCAGGGTGCGGTTCAGGCCGTCATACTGGCGGGGCGCGTCCGGGTTGGGGAAGACGGCCACGGCCCGCCCGGTGTAAGGCGCCCGCTCGGTCTTGCCCCGTGACACAAAGCCCCCCAGCCCCTGCTCCCGCAGGACCCGGTCCACCTCCTGGCGCACCAACTCCTGGAGCTTGTCCGGCGGCACCGCGCCCTTGGCGGCCTTGGCCTGTTCCCTTCCCAGGGCCTTGGCCAGGGCGTTGATCATATGCTGCTGTAACCCCACAAACTCCCTGCCCTTTTCCACGTAAAAATATTCGGGCTGGTTGGGATAGGTGAGATAGTAGGGGTTGCGGCTGCGGACGTAGGGCTTGCCGTCCACCATCACCTGCTCTTCCTGGGCCTCCGGCGGCGCCACTTCTTCATCATCCGTCGGCCTGCCGTAGCCCGCCCATTCCTTCAACCTGGCGCCCGGTTTGGTGCCGCAGCCGCTCAGCACCAGGGCGGCGGCCAGCCACAGCGCCAACAACAACCCCAAAGTTCGCCAGACGTTTCGCTGCATCGGTGGTTCCTTTATCTCGTTCCCAAGCTCCCGCTTGGGAACGCCATTGCCGCCCAAGCTTTGCTTGGGACCAGCCACCATATCCTGAATCCTCTCATTCCCCCGCTCATCTTCCGGCCAAGCGGGTTCCCAAGCAGGAGCTTGGGAACCAGGGATGGTGCGCGGTGCGCACCCTACACTAAACTTGGGAACCAGGGCGCGAGGCCCTTACAATCACAGGAGTCTCAGCACGGCAACAGCTCCACGAAGCTTTGGGCCTCGCCTCGTTCCCAAGCTCCCGCTTGGGAACGCCATTGCCCCCCAAGCTCTGCTTGGGGACTATTCCGGGGGTCTGCATCAAATGCCTGCCAAGCGGAGCTTGGCGTCCATGTGCGTTCCCAAGCAGGAGCTTGGGAACCAGGGATGGTGCGCAGAGCGCACCCTGCGGGATGCTTCCCAAAAACAAAAAGCCCACGAGGATGATATACCCCGTGGGCGGTGGGAAGTCAATGGTTTTAGGTATTAGAAGAAGTACAGGGCCGTAAACCGGACCGAATGGTTTTCACCGATGTCGGTGATATTGCCGGGGCCAAACGTGTTAATATTTTGATTGAACCCCATTCTCTTCTGGAACCAGTCGGTGCGGTTGTACTGGTACTGCAGGCCGAACTTCACCGAGGTGATGGGCGTATACCAGAGACCGATGAGGAACTGCTGCAGGGTCTTCATCTGGTCGCTGGCCGTCAGGTACTTGGAGCGGTCTAAGACGCCGGCGACCACGGGGGCCAGGAAATTGCGCTCCTGGGTGACCCCGAAGGCCTTGGTCATGCCGTAGGCCGCGGTGAGGAACCACTGGTTGGTGAAGTAGTACTGGGCCTGGACGTAGCCGCCGTAGCGGTTCGTCAGCTTCAGGTCATAGAAGCCCTGAGTGAACCGCAAGTTAACGGGGTCGAAGACTCCGCCGGGACCGACCCACACCCAGTAGCTGTTGTCCCCGTCATTACCCAGACCGAAGGCGCCGACACCCTGGCCGATGAACCACTGGGTGCTCAGAGAGGCGGTGCCCGCCAGGTTGGCCGTGCGGGTGGGGATGATGGGGATGAACAGGGTCCCCTGGACCACCCAGTTGTTCATGATCTGGTTGTTGTCCTGGAACGCGGCGGCGGCCAGGGTCGCATTGTGTCTGTCATGCCCCCAGGTGTTTCCGGTGAGGCCCACCACGTTGTTGCGGTAGCGGGTGCGCTGCCAGGCCGCGGCCACCTGGGCCACAAAGCCCCGGGGCCTGCCGTAGAAGGCGGCCTTGCCGTACAGGTCTCTTTCAAAGGCAAACAGACCCTGCAAATGCGGGGTCTCGGCGCTGGTGCCCGCCAGACCCAGGGAGCTGGACACGCCGAAGGGAACAGGGCGGTTTTGGCTGGCTTCCCAGATGGCGTCCCCGGTGTTGGTGGGCACGCCCACGAGGAAGGCCACCCTGAACATATCCGCGAATTTCTGGGTGAAGCGGATCTGGGCCAGCCGGTGGGTGGGCGAACCGGTTAGATAGAAGCCGCCATCCTGGACGGTTTCAGCGGGGAATTCACACAGGAGACTCCAGAACTGGCCGAAGAGCAGTTCGGTCTCGGGCCAGTTCAGACGGAACATGGCATGCCGCAGCCGCGGGGTGTAAGAATGGGACGGAGCCTGACGGGCATCCCCTTCTTTATCGAAATCCATTTCGATTAAGGCGCTGGTACTGGCGCCGAACAGTTTGGGACCCTTGATGGACAGATTGAAGCGGGTCCCCTGGGCCGTGAAACGCAATTGGCCGTGGTGGAAGTTGGGATCGTTGTTCCGTTGCGTGCGGGCATTCAGGGCCTTGTCCATCTGGGTGGAATCCCACCAGGTTTCCAGCTTGACAAAGCCGCCGAGGGTGAATTCCCACCCGCCGGTGGTGGCGGCGGGGGCGGGCGCGGCCAGAGCCGCGGCAGGGAAGGCTACCAAGGCCAAAAAGGCCACCAAAAGAATAGTTTTCTTTTTCATCGTTCCCCCCTTGATTAAAAGATGTGGTTCCCTTTTCTCCTTTCCTGCAAGTCCTTAAGGTGCAGGGATAATTTGGTTTTTAGACCACCTCCTTTGCCATCCTGGTCTAATCCGAGGCCATATTAAATTGGCCGTTCCTTTTTGTCAATAAAAATTTCAAAAAAATTTTCCCTTGCCAAGCTTCTTTAAACCTTTCTCTGCAGCCTTGTCGACCTCTGGCGGATTGAACTTTAAGGTATTTTCGGCGCGCCGGCAACCGCACCTCACTCCGGCCTCAGCCGGGGGATTTTAAACTCCCCGGCGCCGCATTCTTCTCAGCGACCTTCCGTCCAGGCAGTCGCGCCCAGGCCTGTGGCCCACTCAGACCCCATGAAAAGGCCGGTGGGGCGGGCGTCCCTGCCCGCCGCCAGTCCCCGGCAACGGTGCGCGGTGCGCACCCTGCGGAACTGCTCCCGGCGCCATTCCTGCTGTCACCCCGTTCCGAAGCAGGAGCTTCGGGTGCACTAGCGTTCCCAAGCGGGAGCTTGGGAACGAGGGTTATTTCCAAACCTCGTCCCTCTCCGACTTTTGAGGGTGATGATAAGCCCCGCACCAGGGGAAGTTAAGGAGCAACGGGCAAGACCGCCCGCGCACATTTCCCCTCGTCGGGGCGTAAACCCAAATCCCAAAACCCAGAACCCAAAACCCAAAACCCAGAACCCAAAACCCAAAACCCACCCCTGACCCCTGACACCTGACCCCTGAAACCTCCCTCACAGGGGCCCGTGGATGATGTCCCAGAGGAAGGCCACCAGGCCCGCCAGGAGCATGTTCCCCTCCACCAGGCTTTCCAACAGCAAGCCCGATTCCTTGAAAACGTATCGGTAAAGGCAGAGGTAGCCCAACGCGTAAAGCCCGCAGAGCCCCAGGGCGTAACCCAGGGAAGGGATGAGGTGCAGCCGGGCGGCGACCAGGAGCATGGCCACCAGGCCCACGGCCCCCGAGGAGAGCACTCTGAGGGCGCCGCGCCGCCCCCAGGCGATGGCCAGGGTCTCTTTGCCGACGATGCGGTCCCCTTCGATGGCCAGGATCTCAAAGAGGCCGGTGCGGATAAAGACCAGGCCGGCCACGAAGAAGAAAGCCACCGCGGTGGCCCCGGTGACCTCCTGTTCCGAGCAGACCACGGGAATGAGGGCGGCCAACACCCCCCAGGCCAAGGCGGTGAAGACGCTTTTGGAGCCGGGGATTTCCTTGAGCCGGGCGATACGGGTGACGGCGGCCAGTTTTTCCGGGATGATCTTGAGGTTGTAGACCAGCCCCAGGCCGCTCATGGCCAGAATAAAGGCGAAGGCCACCAGCCCCAGGTAAAGTCCCAACGCCAGCGCCGCCAAGGCCGACAGGGCGCCGCTCACCAGCAGAAAGAGCCGGTGGCGCCCGTAAAACATGGACTGCACCGGATCGTTGAGCCGGGAGGCCTCATCCGTGAAGTGGTTGAGCAGGTGCATGGCGTACACGTAGAAAAAGGCCACGAAAAAATAGGCCCAGTCGGGCTCCACCTTTTGCAGGAGCGAGGAGGTGTAGCTGAGGCAGCCGGCGCCCAGGGCCACGTAAAGGTTGGACTTCAGGATGAAGCGCCAGATGCGGTAGAGGTATTGCACCAGGGAGCCGGGCCGGAAGGCCCAGGCGTGCTTCAGGGTGGTGACCACGTTGCTGATGAGCCAATGGGGGGTGGAGGCCCCGGCGGTCACCCCCACCACCTGGTAGCGGCTCATCTCCTTGAGGTCCAGTTCCTGCTCCGTCTCCACATGGTAGGTGGGCACGCCCGTGGCCCGGGAGATCTCCACCAGGCGCTGGGTGTTGCCGCTGTTGCGGCCGCCCACCACCACCATGGCCTCCACCTGCCGGGCCATCTCCTGCACCTCGGCCTGGCGGCTGGCGGTGGCGTCGCAGATGGTGTTGTAGATCCTGGCGTTGGTAAACCGCTCTTTGACGGCGTCCACCACTTTGTTGAACTGGCTCTCGCTCTGGGTGGTCTGAGCCACCACGATGACGTCCTGAATGTCCGGAACCGCGGCCACGTCCCCAGGGGAAGAGACCACGTAGCCCCGGCCTTCGGTGTAGCCCAAAAGTCCCCTCACCTCGGGGTGGTCCTCGTCGCCCACGATGAGGGTGGCATGGTCCTGGCGGGCCCAACGCCGGATGATGGCCTGCACCCGGGCCACCTTGGGACAGGTGGCGTCGATGATGTCGCCCTGGGTGGTCTCCAGGACCGCCCGCTCCTGGGGCGGGATGCCGTGGGCCCGGATCAGCACCAGACCCGGGGGCGCCTCCTCCCCGGGCCCGAGCACCCGGATGCCGCGCTCCTCCAGGAGTTGGAGCACCTGGGGATTGTGAATCAGGGGGCCGTAGGTGTAGATGCGGGTCTTGTTCTGGTTCATGGCCTGGAGGACCATCTCCATGGCCCGCTTCACTCCCATGCAGAAGCCCGCGGTGCGGGCCAGCACCACCCGGATGGGGGCGTGGCCCCGGGCCCGACCGGCTTCGGGGGGACTTGCTCTCCCGGCCTCGGCAGGGGAGATGTCGGCCTTGTCTGCCATGATTTACCTGAAAATTTCTACGCAGGCTGAAGTCTGCGGCTACCAAAGATTGCCCTTTGACTGCAATGCGGCGTTACATCTCCAAAGAATACATACCAAACGTCAGGTTCATCACGGTGGCAAAGGCCTCAGGAACATCGCCGTATCGGCGCACCTCGTGATTCAAGGCCGCCGCTCCTGCCGCAGCCGCCGGGCCAGGTGGCGAGCCACCAGCTCCCGGCCCGCATCGGTGAGGTGGATGCCGTCCGACTGGTAGGTCGGCTCGGTCCGGGTGCACAAAATATTCTGAAAATCCACAAAATAGGGTTTGCGCCGCAACTCCCCGGAAAGGGCCCGGTACGTCACCCGGAAGTTGTGGATGAGGGAAAAATGCTTTCCTATTATCATATATTCCTTTTCCTGTTTTTTCACGCCCTCATCCACCCTGCCGTCCTCCACCCACCACATGGGCTGCCAGACCAGGAGAAACCGGGCCCCGAAACCCTCGGCCAGGCGGTGCAGGTAGTCGTAGCGGCGCACCGCGCTCTGCACAAATTCCGCCAGGACCCGGTCCCCCTCCTCGATGGGAATGACCCCCTGGCGCACCTTGTCGTAGAAATCCCGGGTGTAGGAGGCGTACAGGGCGGCGTTCAGGGGCTTGAGCAGGCCGAAAAAGCTGCCGTGGTAGCTCTCGATGAGGGCCCGCACCTGGCGGTAGCCGTGGTGGGCGTCGGGGGTGCGGTACTGGGCGAAGTAGGTGCAGTCGTTGGCCCCGTCATAAAAAATGATCGCCGCCGGAGACGGCTGCTTCTCAATGAGCAGCTTTTGCAGGTACTTGGCCTCCATGAGGGAGTTGAAGCCGTCCACCCCGAAGTTCCAGACCACCGCCGGCAAGCGGGGCTCTTCCTGGTTCAGCATCCGGGCCAGATAGCTGGGGATGGTGCGCTCGTCGAAATCGGTGACGCCCCGCACCGTGGAGCCGCCCATCATCCAGATATGGCGATGGGTGTTGGGGTCCGGCGAGGCGGGATTGTTCGCCGTGGGCCGCACCCCGGCGCCGGTCAGGTAGAGGGCGTAAGGGTCGTAGCGCACCGCCTCCCCCTCCCAGAACTGGCCGTAGAGGTAATAGGTGCTCAGGACGACGATGAGGAAGCACAGCACCTCCAGACACACCAGGGCGGCCACCCCCCACAGAACCACCTTGAGCAGCCGGCGCCACCAGCGTTTGATCATGCGTTCAACTCCGATGTCGTTGTGGTGGGGGTAGGGACGGGGGAGCGGCGGCCCCTGTGGCACGGGCATCCTGCCCGTGATTATCTCCTCCCACGCCCCCCTCCCAACCAGGCCTGTCCGGTAAGGATTTTGCACGAAGGCGGTTTTTATGCCCCCTCCCCACGGTGGGAGGGGGTTGGGGCATTGGCGCTAACTTAAGCAAGCAGTGGGTATGCCAAGGGTAACCTGTTGAACAGTCAAGATAAATCCCCCCTTACCCCCCTTTGCCAAAGGGGAGAATGAGCAGTCGGTGACCCGAAGTCCCCCTTTGGAAAAGGGGGATTTATGGGGATTTTAAGTAAAATCGGTATGTTATGATGTAAACTGGTTTTTTCTTAAGTTAGCGCCAATGGGGGGTTGGGGGGAGGGGGGCGAATGAGACAAGTCATCGTCATTACAGATAATTTCGCCACCCCCTCCCCAGCCCTCCCCCATCAAGGGGGACCGAGTCTGAGATGAAGGCTCTTCCCTGTCCGGAGGCCTTTTTGATATGCGCCTCCTTTTATCTTAAGGCCGAAACATCAAGGCTGGAAGGCAATATCCTGGTCAGAGATGCCTTGTAAGCAAAAATCGTGCCGGACAGCCCTGTCCTTGCCCCCCCTTTGGAAAAGGCGGGATACGTGCCGGACAACCCAAAGTCCTCCTTTGAAAAAAAGGGGGGTGAGGAGGATATCACCTAAGATAAAGATGCTATAATGGCAACCGATCTTCTGACAGGTCAGTTCCGTAGGGTGCGCACCGCGCACCATTGCCGGGGCTGGAGGCGGTCAGAGACGCCCGACCCACCGGCCTTTTCATGGGTTACGGGTAGGCCAAAGGTCTAGGCGCGACTATTATGGGGGCTAAGGGGTTGGGAGAGGGGTCGGGGTCCCTTCGCCCCGGCAAACTTGCAGAACAGCATTTGCTCATCCGCGGAGGAGCCGCCCGGGATGCGCCTCCTTTTTGTCACGGACCTGCACGGCAGCATCAGGAAATATGAGATCCTCCTGAAGGAGGCCCGGGCCGTCCGGGCCCAGGTGGTGGTGAACGGCGGCGACATGCTGCCCACCGAGGGAGACCTCTTCCGCCAGGGCGACTTCATCCGCACCTTCCTGGCCCGCCATTTCGAGGCTTACGACCACGCCGGCATCCACTACCTCTGCTTCCTGGGCAACGACGACCTGCGCATCTTTGACGGCCTGCTGGCGGAGACTGCGGCCCGCTGCGGCTACGTGCATGTCCTGGCGCAGCGCTGGCTGTCCCTGGGCGCCTTTGAGTTCATCGGCATGAATTGGGTGGCGGATTATCCCTTCCGCCTCAAGGACCGCTGCCGCCGGGACACGGAGAGCTTCCGCTTCCCGCCGCAGTACGGCTCGGCCCTGGTGTCCACGGCCCGGGGCTGGAAGGAAATCCCCGATTGGTTCGGGTACGCTGCCCAATTGCCCAGTCTGGCGGAGGAGTTGGAGAACCTGCCCCAGCCCCGCCGCTGGCAGGACACCGTCTGCATCATGCACATGCCGCCGGCCCATTTGGGGCTGGACGTCTGCCAGGACGGCCGCCGGGTGGGTTCCCAGGCCATCCACGACTACCTGAAAGCCCATCAACCCTTGCTCTCCCTGCACGGGCACATCCACGAATCGCCCCGGATGTCCGGACACTGGCAGGCCTGGCTGGGGAAGACCCTGTGCCTGCAGCCGGGCCAGGGCGCGGGGCTCACCTATGTGGCCGTGGACCTGGCCACCCGGGAGTGCCGGCGGTTCGTGCTCCCTAACGTGCGCTGACCGGATTTATTTCTTCACATAGGCGCCGTCCACCGCCGCGGCGGCGCCCATGTAGTAGCGGCAGGTCTCGTCGCCGCCGGAGAGCACCGCCTTCCTGAGGTCCGGGTAAAACTTGAGCACCAGGCGGCAGCCCTCCTCCCCCTCATATACACCCACGTCGTTCTCCAGCCGGACCTTGCCTTCGATTTCCGCGGTGTGCTGCGTGGCGCGGGCCACCGTGTGCACCTTGAAGGCAATCTCCCCGCCGGCCAGCTCCTGCACCGTGAGGGTCCCGGACAGCCCCTTTCTCTGGAGGTGATAAGTTCCCGCCACCTGCGCCTGCGCCAGCGCAGCCGTCCACAGGATGGCCAACAGCGTCACCAGCCACGCACGCATCATGGTCCGCATGGCCAGATCTCCTTCGGGATGGATCTTGGCCCGGCATCCTATACCGTTTTCACATTGACCTGCAACGAATCTCCTAATCGGATCCTAACGTAGGGGCGGGTTTCAAACCCGCCCCTACAAAAGGTTTTTCATGCCCGGGGGTGGCCCCGTTGGGGCCATGAGCATTTCAAGACAGTTACTCATGAGCCTGCGGCTCACCCGCAAAGCATGAAAAGTTCTCCCCCTCACCCTGCCCCTCTACCCCGGGGGGCTGAGCATTACCCACAAGTCCCAGGGAAGGGATGAGGAGCAGCGAAAACCTCGTTCCCAAGGTCCTGCTTGGGAACGCAATGCGCCCGAAGCTCCTGCTTCGGGCGGTTGTCCTAGGGCGCGCCGCGCACGCCGGGGCCGGCGGCCGCGGGCCGCCCTATCACCTGCCCTTCAGGCGTTTTTTATGTCCGGTGCGCCGGGCGCAGCCTAAAGGCTGCGGCTACCAAAAGAACCATGCGGCAGGGCGGGCTCTGCCCGGCGCCACCCCCTGACAAGGGGGCGCAGTGCGCACCCTGGGCGACTTGTGGATAATGATAAACCCATCGGGGGGAGAGGGGGGACCGGTGGCACAGGCTTTCCAGCCTGTGGCCCCCCCGGGCCCCCTCCCGACATTTCTTGTTACAGCGCCTTGGAGACCGCGACGCCGCCCTTCTTGTCCTTGATATTGGCGTGGGCTGCAGCCATGCGGGCGATGGGGATGCGCATGGGCGAGCAGGACACGTAGTTGAGCCCGATCTTGTGGCAGAACTCAATGGCCTGGGGTTGGCCGCCGTGTTCGCCGCAGATGCCGATCTTCAGGTCGGGGCGGACCTTCCGTCCTTCCGCCACGGCGTGCTTCATGAGCCAGCCCACCCCCATTTCGTCCAGAATCTCGAAGGGGTTGTGCCGCAGGATGCCTTCCGTGTTGTAGATGGGCAGGAACTTGTTCTCCGCGTCCTCCCGGGAGAAGGAGAAGGTGCCCTGGGTGAGGTCATTGGTGCCGAAGGAGAAAAATTCCGCCTCCGTAGCGATGCGCGCCGCCCGGACGCAGGCCCGGGCGATTTCCACCATGGTGCCGAATTTGTAATTGATTTTGACGTTGTAACGCTTCTCCACCTCTTTGTGGATTTTCTCCACCCGGGGTTTGACCCAGACCAGTTCCTGCACGGTGCAGACGTTGGGGATCATGATTTCCGGTCGGGCGTCGATCTTTTCCCGGAGGGCCAGGGCCGCGGCCTCAAAGATGGCCTGGATCTGCATGTCATAAATTTCCGGGAAGGAGATGCCACAGCGCACGCCCCGGTTGCCCAGCATGGGGTTGTATTCGTGCAGCACCCTGACCCGGCGCAACACCTTTTCCTTCTGTTTGAGGAGCTTCTGGTCCAGCCCCTTGGCCCGGAAGTCACTGAATTCCCGGGTGACCGATTCGATACTGGGCAGTTGTTTGTACAGCTCCGGGTCCAGCATGGCCACGGTGCCGGGGATCTGCTCCAGGGCGTACATGATCTGGCTGAATTCCCGCAGCCGGTTGACGTCGCTGATCAACTCCTCGATGGTGGGCAGGAACTCGTGCAGCGGGGGGTCCAGCAGCCGGATGGTGACCGGCAGCCCCTCCATGGCCCGGAAGATTTCCACGAAGTCGGCGCGCTGCATGGGCAGGAGCTTGCTGGCCCAATGTTTACGCTCCTCGGGGCTGTCGGCCAGGATCATGTTGCGTATCAGGGGCAGGCGGTCGGCCTCGTTGAACATGCGCTCGGTGCGGCACAGGCCGATGCCCTGGGCGCCGTGCTGGCGGGCCTTCTGGGCCATGTCCGGGGTGTCGGCGTTGGCCCAGACTTCGATCTTGGCGTACTTGTCGGCCCACTCCATCAGGGTCTTCAGGTCCTTGGGGAGCTCCGGATCCAGCATCGGCACCGAGCCCACATACACTGCGCCGGCGGTGCCGTCGATGGTGACGATGTCCCCTTCCTTGAGGACCACGCTGCCCACCCGGGCTTCCTTGAGGTCATAATTGATATCCAGGCCTTCCGCCCCGGAGACGCAGGGTTTGCCCATGCCCCGGGCGACCACCGCGGCGTGGGAGGTCTTGCCTCCCCGGCTGGTGAGGATGCCCTGGGCCGCAAAAAAGCCATGGATGTCCTCGGGTTTGGTCTCCACCCGGGTGAGGATGATCTTTTCCCCGGCGCTGCCCATGTGTTCGGCCCGGTCGGCGTCGAAGACCACTTTGCCCGTGGCCGCGCCGGGTGAGGCCGAGATGCCCACGGCCAGGGGCTCCTGCTTGAAATCCGGGTCGATGCGGCGGTGCAGGAACTGCTCCAGGAACTCCGCCGGGATGCGCAAGAGGGCCTCCTCCTCGTTGATCAGGCCCTCCTTCACCAGGTCCACCGAGGTCTTGCACAGGGCCCAGGCATTCATCTTGCCGTTGCGGGTCTGGAGCATGTACAGCTTGCCCTTCTCGATGGTGAACTCGAAGTCCTGGACCTCCCGATAATGCTTTTCCAGGATGCTGCGCATCTGCTCCAGTTGTTTGTAGATGGCAGTCATGTCCGTCTTGAGCTCTTTTAAGGGCCTGGGGGTGCGGATGCCGGCCACCACGTCCTCGCCCTGGGCGTTGATCAGGTAGTCGCCGTAGAGGACGTTTTTGCCCGTGCCCGGGTCCCGGGTGAAGCCCACGCCGGTGGCCGAATCGGTGCCCATGTTGCCGAAGACCATGGTGCAGATGTTCACTGCGGTGCCGTAGGCCATGTCCGGGGTGATGTTGAACTGGCGGCGGTAGTCCACCGCCCTCTTCCCGGTCCAGGACTTGAAGACGCCCTCGATGGACAGGAAGAGCTGGGCCCACACATCCTGGGGAAAGGGCCGGCCGGTGTGTTTCTTGATGATGGCTTTGAACTTGTCCACCACCTCGCTCAAGGCCTGGGCGTTGAGTTCGGTGTCCACCGTGGCGTGGTGCTGTTCCTTGACGGCTTCAAAAGCCTCGTCGAATTCGGCGTCGGGCACGCCCAGGCCGATCTTGCCGAAGAGCTGCAGGAAGCGCCGGTAAGCGTCCTGGGCGAAGCGCTCGTCGCCGGTGAGGGCGGCCAATCCCTTGGCCGTGTCGTCGTTCAGTCCCAGGTTGAGGATGGTGTCCATCATCCCCGGCATGGACAGGGCGGAGCCGGAGCGCACCGACACCAGCAGGGGGTTGTGGGCGTCGCCGAACCCCTTGCCGGTCTTTTTCTCCAGGGCCTCCATGTACTCATGCACCTCGTCCATGAGTCCGTCGGGGAAGTGGTTCCCCCCGTCCAGGTACTGCACGTTGGCTTCGGTGGTGATGACGAAACCGGGGGGCACCGGCAGACCGATCTGGGTCATGCTGCACAGACCGGCTCCCTTGCCGCCCAAAAGTTTTTTATTGGCGCCGTCACCCTCTTCGAAGGCGTAACAATAGCGCTTCTTCTCCATAACAACCGTCTCCTTCCCGGATTTTTCCGTCTTTTTGCGCGGCATAGGCATGCTCCTCTCCGTTTTTAGCGCTATTTGTGAAAAATATCAAAAAGAAAATGCCTGGCTCGGCGAGAGGTCTCCGTTTCATCCCTCCTCCCCCTGGGACAGGCGGGCGATTTCGGCCATGATGCGGTCCGTCAGGGCCCGGGCCTGGGAGGGGTGGGCGGCGCGCAGGGGAGGCCCCAGACGTACCGCCACGTCATACCCCCCGGGTCTTTTCCGGTAGCGGATGCCCACCGGCACAAAGGGCAGCGGCGCCATGCCCCGGTGTTCCTGGAGACCCAGCAGCATCTGGATGAGGCGGTGTTTGCCGGCCCCCACGCCGCCCAGGATGTAGGTGCCTTCGGGAAAAAGGACGATAACGGCCCGATCTCTCAACAGGGGAAGCAGGCGCTTGAATGAGGACAAGGTGGCCCGGGGGCGCTCCCGGGCCACCGGCAGCCCGCCCAGGGCGGAGAGAAATTCCCGCTGGCCGGCCCGCTGAAAGAGTTCCGCTTTGGCGATGTAATGCATGGGGCGGGGCAGAGCCGTCCCCAGCAGGGGGATGTCCTCCCAGCGCTGGTGTTTGGGGCAGACGATGACCGGACCGGAAGCGGGTAGGAACTCAAGCCCAGACACGTCCAGGGCGAAAAAACACCCCATGGTGCGGCCGACGAGCCACTGCATGAAGCGATAGAGGGTGGGACACAGAGAAATCACGGAATCGGGGGCAGACCTCCGCTGCGCGACCTTTCCTTCCCATGTATCAGAGGTTGCGGTAAAGTGTCAATGAGGAAGACACCAAAGGCGGGAGGGAGGCGATCATGATCTACCTGGATTACAACGCCACCACGCCCGTGGCCCCGGAGGTGGCCCGGGCCATCGACCTGCACCTGGGGGAGGAATTCGGCAACCCCGGCAGCGACTATGCCCTGGGCCGCCGGGCCCAGGCGGCGGTAGAGCAAGCCCGCAGGGAGGCGGCGGGTTTGCTGGGGTGCGCCCCCGATGAGGTGGTCTTCACCAGCGGCGCCACCGAAGCCAACAACCTGGCGCTCAAGGGGGTGGCCTGGCATTTCGGCCGGGGGCGCATCCTCAGCAGCGCGGTGGAGCACCCCGCGGTGCGCCAGCCCCTGGCCTTCCTGGCCGCAGAGGGCTTTGACGTCACCATGCTGCCTGTGGACGGGGACGGTCTGGTGGACCCGGAGGCGGTGCGCCGGGCTTTGACCCCGGACACCATCCTCATCAGCGTCATGCACGCCAACAACGAGACCGGGGCCATCCAGCCCATTGCCGAGATCGGCGCCGTCGCCCGGGAGGCCGGGGTGCTGCTGCACACCGACGCGGCCCAGAGCGTGGGGAAAATCCCGGTCAACGTGGACGATCTGAAAGTCGATTACCTCACCCTGGCCGGGCACAAGATGTATGCCCCCAAAGGGGTGGGGGCGCTCTACGTGCGCCGGGGCTCGCCCCTGGCGCCGCTGCTGCACGGAGCCTCCCAGGAGGGGGGCCGACGGGCCGGCACCGAGAACGTCCCCTACCTGGCCGGCCTGGGGGAAGCCTGCCGCCTGGGCCGGGAGGGTCTGAGCGATTTCATGACGCGGGTTGCGGCCCTGCGGGACCTGCTGCACCGGCGCCTCCGGGAGGGCTTTCCCCAACTCATCCTCAACGGGCCCCCGGACGCCCGCCTCCCCAACACCCTGAACGTGTCTTTTCCAGGCTTTTCGGGCCGGCGCATCCTGGCGGCGCTGCCCGAACTGGCTGCTTCTCTCGGGGCCGCCTGCCACGGCGACCTGGAGGAGCCCTCCCCCGTCCTCACCGCCATGGGCCTGCCCCGGGACCTGGCCCTGAGCGCCGTGCGCCTGAGTCTGGGCCGCCCCACCTCCCGGGAAGAGGTGGAACGGGCCGCGGAGCTGCTTCTGGGGGCGCTGCAACGCCTGACCGGTTGAGGGCCCGGGCCCATGCCCCGCCTCACCCGGCCCCCCAGAGGTGCCCACAGGGTGAAAGACAAACGTCGCTCCCTCCTTGTCTGGAGCAGCCAGGCAAGTATAATGGGATGGGGCCGGCAGGGGGCAGGGGCCGGCATGAAAGACGCCGGCAGGTTTTCTGCCGGGCCGAAACAACCTCCCGGATTTCCCGGGAAAGTTGGCGGCAAAGGGGATCGTCGCAATGAAGCGCAAGGTGCTCATCCTGCTGCTGGTGTTGGCGGCGGCGGGGGCCGTGGGTTATTATCTGCTGCTCCGGACCAAAGCGGCCCCTTCCGGGGAGTTGCGCCTTGCCGGGCACATCGAGGCCACGGAGACGAACCTGGGCTTCAAGGTGCCCGGCGCCATCGCCGCCATCCACTTCCAGGAAGGGCAGGAGGTGCAGGCCGGCCAGGTGGTGGCGGAATTGGAGTCCGGCGACCTGCGCCAGGAGGTGGCCGTGGCCGCCGGCCGCCTGGCCGCGGCCCGGGCCAACCTGACCCGGCTGGAGAACGGCTTCCGCCCCGAGGAGGTGCGCGAGGCCCAGGCCGCGGCGGCCCAGGCCCGGGCCGATTATGTGGACCGGGAGCGGGATTACCGGCGCATGGAAAACCTCTTCCGCCGCAAGGTGGTGTCCGCCTCCACCCGGGACAAGGCCGAAGCCGCCTATCTGATGTCCCGGGAGGCCCTGCGCCGGGCCCAGGAGACCTATGACCTGCGCCGCCGGGGCTACCGCCGGGAGGACATCGAGGCCGGGCGGGCGGACGTGCAGGCGGCCATGGCCCAACTGGAGCTGGCCAGGACCCGCCTGGGCTACGCCACCATCACCACGCCCGTCGCCGGGGTGGTGCTGGCCCGTCCCGCCGAGCCCGGCCAGGTGGTCCAGGTGGGCGCCACCGTCCTCACCCTGGGCGATCTGGACAATGTCTGGTTCGAGGGCTGGATCCCCGAAACCGACCTGGCCCGGGTGCGCCTGGGACAAAAAGCCGCCGTCACCACCGACGCTTTTCCGGAGCGGCCTTACCCGGCCTGGGTTTCCTACATCTCCGCCAAGGCCGAATTCACCCCCAAGATGGTGGAGACCTTCAAGGAACGGGTGACCCTGGTCTATCGCACCAAGATCCGCCTGGACAACCCGGAGCACCGCCTGCGCCCCGGCATGCCGGCGCAAGCGGTGATTAACCTCACCGAACCGGCCAGGTGAGGGTTCCGGGTTCTGGGTTTTGGGTTTTAGGTTTTAGGTTCTGGGTGCTCGATTAGTGAGTAAAGGCAAGATCAAGACCGCAGGGACACCCGAGGGCGGGTGTCCTGCAACGATTCCCCTTAAATTATGCGGAGCACTCCTCCCAGAACCCGGAACCCAAACCCTGGCACCTGACACCTGACACCTAATAACAGGCTCCCCCATGTCCGACGCCCCCGCCATCGTGGTAAAGGATCTCACCCGGGATTTCGGTTCCTTCCGGGCCGTGGACAGCATCAGTTTTGAGGTGCGCCGGGGGGAGATCTTCGGCTTTCTGGGGCCCAACGGCGCCGGCAAGTCCACCACCATCCGGATGTTGAACGGTCTGTTGCTGCCCACCGCGGGGGAGGGCCGGGTGGCGGGGTTCGACATCGTCCGGGAGCAGGAGAGCCTCCAGGAGCACATCGGCTACATGTCCCAGCGCTTCTCCCTGTATGAGGACCTGACGGCCGAGGAGAACCTGGACTTTTTCGGCGGGGTGTACGGCCTGGCCAACGACCGGCTGGCGGCCCGCATCGACGAGGTGCTGCGCCTGGTGGGCCTGACCGAACGGCGGGCCGACCTCACCCGCACCCTGGCCCTGGGTCTGCGCCAGCGCCTGGCCCTGGCCTCGGCCGTGCTGCATGAGCCGCCCATCCTCTTCCTGGATGAGCCCACCAGCGGGGTGGACCCTATCTCCCGGCGCAATTTCTGGGACCTGATCTATGCCATGGCGGACCGGGGGGTCACCATCCTGGTCACCACCCACTACATGGACGAAGCCGAGTTTTGCGACCGGCTGGTGCTCATTTATCAGGGGCGCCTCATCGCCCAGGGGACCCCGGGAGATCTCAAGGGACTGGTGCAGGATGCCATCCTGGCGGCCTATCCGGACCGCCTGGGCGAGGCCCTGGAGGTGGCCCGGAGCCTGCCCCTGATCAGCGACGCCGCGGTCTTCGGCCGCGGCCTGCACCTCACCGCGGCCGACCCCCAGGCCGCCGGCGCGGCCCTGCGCCAGGCCCTGGCCGCCCGGGACATCACCCTGGAGCGCCTGGGCCGGGTGGCCCCCACCCTGGAGGACGCCTTCATTTCCCTCATCCAGAGGGCGGGGGAGGAGTGAGCCGTGGACCTGGGGCGCACCTGGGCCGTCTTCCGCAAGGAGATGATCCACGTCCGCCGGGACCCGGGCAGCCTGATCCAGGCCATCCTGCTGCCCGTGCTGCTGCTGCTGCTGTACGGCTACGCCCTCACCTTCGACATCCGGGAGGTGCCCACCGCGGTCTACGACCTGGAGCAGAGCCGCGTCAGCCAGGGCTTTCTCAAGGAATTCCGGGGCTCGCCCTATTTTTCTCTAACCCATTATGTCAATAGTTATGAGGACATCCGCCGCCTGATCGACCATCAGCAGGTGCGCCTGGCCCTGGTGATCCCCCATGACTTCTCCCGGCGCCTCAAGCTGGGGGAGACCGCGCGGGTGCAGGCCATCCTGGACGGCACCGACGCCAACACCGCCAACATCATTTTGGGGTACGTGCAGGGGGCGGCGGCGGCCTACAACCAGCGCCTGGTGGTGGAGCGCCTCAATCTCATGGGGGTCACCCGCCTGGAAGAGCCGGTGCCGGTCCAGACCCGGCTCTGGTTCAACGAGGACCTGGAGAGCAAGAACTTCATCATTCCCGGCCTCATTGTGGTCATCATGACCATGGTGGGCTCGCTCCTCACCGCGGTCACCATCGTCCGGGAGTCGGAGCGGGGCAGCCTGGAGGGGCTGCTGGCCACGCCCCTGCGGAAATCCGAGCTCATCCTGGGCAAGCTGGGCCCCTATTTCCTCATCGGCCTGGTGGACCTGGGGCTCGTCCTGGGCCTGGGCGAGTTCCTCTTTGCGGTCCCCTTGCGGGGCAGCGTGCTGCTCTACATCGCCCTGGCCTCCATCTTCCTGGTGGTGATGCTGGGGCAGGGTCTGCTCATCTCCGTCACCGCCGAAAACCAGTTGCAGGCCTACCAGATGGCCACCCTCACCACCTTCCTGCCGTCGTTCCTGCTGTCCGGGTTCGTCTTCTCCATCGCCCTGATGCCGCTGCCCCTGCAGATCGCCTCCTACCTGGTGCCGGCCCGCTACCTGGTGAGCATCTGCAAGGGCGTCTATCTCAAGGGCATCGGTCTGGAGATCTTGTGGCCCGACGCCCTCATGCTGGTTGCCTTTGCCGCCTTGTTCATCCTGCTGGCCATGCGCAAATTCTCCCGGAAACTGAGGTGAGCCCCATGTTCCGCCGCCTCCGCAAGATCATCAAGAAGGAATTCATCCAGGCGCTGCGCGACAAGAAGCTGCGCATTTTCATCTTTCTGCCGCCCATCGTGCAGCTTCTGACCTATGGCTATGCGGTCAATTTCGACATTGAACGGGCGCCCACCGCCATTCTGGATGAAGACCGCAGCGCCGAGTCCCGCAAACTGCTTTACCGCTTCAGTCATTCCCGCTATTTCGACATCAGGGAGTACGTGGACAGCGAGAGGGATTTGCGCCGGTTGATCGACCATTCCCGGGTCACCCTGGCCCTGCGCATCCCCCGGGACTTCGCCCGGCAGCTCCAGGGCGGGCGGCAGGCCCCGGTGCAACTGCTGGTGGACGCCACCGACTCCAACGCCGCGCTCATCGTCACCCGCTACGCCCATGCGGTGGTGGGGGAATTCTCCCTGGACCTGATGCGCCAGCGCCTGCGGCAGCGGGGGTTACAGGGCGACCTGAGCGCCCCGGTGGTCATCGAGCCCCGGGCCTGGTTCAACGACAACCTGGTGAGCCGCTACACCTTCGTGCCCGGCGTCATCGCCATGGTGGTGATGCTGGTCTCCTTCATGCTCACGGCCCTGGCCGTGGTCCGGGAAAAGGAGATCGGCACCATGGAGCAGATCCTGGTGTCACCCCTCCGCCCGGTGGAGTTCATGCTGGGCAAAACCATCCCCTTTGTGGTCATCGCCCTGTTGGATGTGGTGCTGGTCACCGCGGTGGGGGTCTTCTGGTTCGAGGTGCCCCTGCGGGGGAGCCTGGTGGTGCTGTTCGTGGGGACGGTGGCCTTTCTCTTCAACTCCGTGGGCCTGGGGCTGTTCATCTCCACCGTCTCCAACACCCAGCAGCAGGCCATGATGGCGGGCTCCTTCATCTTCACCCCGGCCATCCTGCTGTCCGGCTTCATCTTCCCCATCAGCAACATGCCAGAATTCTTTCAATATATTACTTACCTGAACCCTTTGCGCTATTTCATCACCGTGGTCCAGGCCGTCTTCCTGAAAGGCTCAGGTCTGGCCGTGCTGTGGCCCCACATGGCCGCCATGACCGCCCTGGGGCTGGCCTTGCTCACCCTGAGCGTCAGCCGCTTCCGCCGCCGGTTGGGGTAGAAGAAAAAAATGGACGCAACTTGACGCAGGCTGAAGCCTGCGGCTACCTTTTCCGGCGAGTCATGGTCCGAAGCAGGAGCTTCGGGGGCAGGTGCGTTCCCAAGCGGGAGCTTGGGAACGAGCCACTCATGTACCGGGGGAACACCCCAAACCATGAAAAGGTAGGGTGCGTCTCACGCACCATCTTTGGCGCGTAAGACGCGCCCTACGAGAGGCATTTTCAGAGCAGTTACTCATGAGCGTTGGGCTCACCCATAAATTATGAAAAGTTAAGCATCCTTACGGTGCGCAGTGCGCACCCTACAAAAAACTTTTCGAAGCAGGTTATGTAATCAAAACCCTGGCACCTGACACCTGGCACCTGACACCTGACTTTCAACAAATCCTGGGCAGCAGTTCGCCGCTGGGGGGCGGGAGGAGGCGCGTGGTGCCCAGCGCGGTGCGGACCTGGACCCGGCCGGGGGGACCGGGGACGACCGCGCCGATGAGGCGCCCCTCCCGGGAGAGGGGGTGTCGGTGGAGCAGGGCCAGGGCCGCGGCGGCCTGGCTTTCGGGAAGGATAATGACCATCTTGCCTTCGTTGGCCACCTGAAAAACATCCAGGCCCAGGGCCTCAGAAGCCGCAGCCACGGCAGGTCTGACGGGCACCTGCGCCTCGGCGATTTCCAGGCAGACCCCCGACTGTCGGGCCATTTCGTTTAAGGCCGCGGCGATACCCCCTCGGGTGGGGTCCCGCATGGCGTGGACCTCCAGCCCCGCCTCCAGCAGGGGCAGGATGACGCCGGTGAGGGGGGCCGCGTCGCTCATGATTTCCCGGCCGCTGAGCAGGTTTTCCCGGGCCAGCATCACGGCCACGCCGTGGTCGCCCACCGAACCGGTGAGGATGACCGCGTCCCCGGGCCGCACCCCGGCGCCGGAGATGCCGGGTCGCAGGATTTCCCCCAGGCCCGCGGTGGTGATAAAGACCTGGTCCGCGGCGCCACGGGGCACCACCTTGGTGTCGCCGGTGACGATCTCCACCCCGGCGGCGGCCGCGGTCTCCTGCATGGACCGGGCCAGGCGCTCCAGGGTGGCCAGGGGCAGGCCCTCCTCCAGGATGAAGGAGACGGACAGGGCCAGGGGCCGGGCCCCGGCGGTGAGCAGGTCGTTCACCGTGCCCGACACCGCCAGGCCGCCGATGTCGCCGCCGGGGAAAAAGATGGGGGAGACCACAAAGGCGTCGGTGGTGAAGGCCACTTCCCGGCCCCCCAGGCTGAGGCGGGCGCTGTCGTCCCCCCGGAAGCCGGCGGGACCGTAGCGGGCCAGGAAGACCTGTTCGATGAGGGCGGCCATCTCCCGGCCGCCGGCGCCGTGGCTCAGAAGCACGCGGTCCATGTGGTCTCCCGGTGGGGATGTCAGGAGTCGGCGGGCAAAGGGCCGTAGGGCCGTAGGGCGGGAAAGCGAAGCGCATCCCGCCGTTCTTTTTGTCAGACCTCGAGAGCTCTTTGAATAAAATCAAGGCCCTCCGGCCGAACCCCCGTTCTCCGAAGCAGGAGCTTGGGGACGAGGGTTTGTCGCCACCTTTGAAAAAGGGAGAGCCGCCTGGTTCCCCAGTTTACCCTGGGAACCAGGCGGAAGCAACACGGGGTTGGGGGAGGGGGAAGCTTTGCCTAAAAGGCGCCGGCGGCGCTCACAGGCCAGGGCCGGCGGCCGTCCCAGCATTTCAGGCAGAGGTGTTCCCGGGGCAGCCCCAGGGCCTCCACGAAGGCCTCCAGGCTGTTATAGCGCACTGAGTCGGCGCCGATGCGGGCGGCCACCCAGGCCTCCAGGTCCCGCAACTGGGTCATATTGGTGATGTCGCCCTGAAAGCAGTAGCGTCGGGCCATGAGTTCTTCGTAAGTGCGGGTGGAAATGCCGAAGTCGCAGGGGTACATCAGGGGCGGACAGGCCACCCGGACGTGCACCGCCCTGGCCCCGGCCGCTTTCAGGTCCCTCACCTTATTGAGGATTTGCGTGCCCCGGACGATGGAGTCGTCGCACAGGACGATGCTTTTGTCCCGCACGGCGTGGTGCAGCACCGACAGCTTGCGTTTGGCCATCTGCTCCCGGGCCACCTGGGTGGCCTGGGTGTAGCTGCGGTCGGCGTAGCGGTTATAGAGGAAAACCTCCTGGTAAACGAGGCCCGAGTGGGCGTGGTAGCCCAGGGCGTGGCCGATGCCGGACATGGGCACCGCCGCCACCAGGTCTGCGGCCGGGCCGCCCTCCCGGGCATCCCGTTGGGCCAGGCAGGCGCCCAGGTGGTTCCGGGCCGCCAGCACGGGCAGGCCGTCGATCACCGAGTCGATGCTGGCGGTGTAGGCCCATTCGAAGGCGCAATGGGCCCGGCGGGGAGACTCAAGCTGCTTCAGGGTGGTAAAGCCCCGCCGGTCCAGCAGGACGATTTCGCCCGGCTTAACGTCCCGGACCGGTTCCAATTCCAGGTTCTGCAGGGCCCGGGACTCGGAGCTGACCGCGAATTTTCCCGGCCCCCGTCCTAATATGAGGGGCCGGAAGCCGTAAACGTCCCGGGCGACATAGACGCCTTCCTGGTTGAGAGCCACCAGGGAGTAGGCCCCCCGAACCTTCCCGGCCAGAGCGGTGAGGCCCGCCACCGGGTCCCTCTCCTGGAGGATGAGCATGGAGATCAGTTCGATATTGTAGCCCCGCCAGAAGGCCCGGCCCTGGGCCATCATCTCCTGCATCAGGGCTTCGGCGTTGAGGAGATTGCCGCTGAAGGCCACGGCGATGTCGCCCATGAGGGACTGCCACTTGACGGGCTGGCGCTCCCTGAGGCTGACGTGGCCGATGCCCCATTGCCCCGGAAGGTTCCGGAGATCCCGGTCCGTGAAACTGTTCAGCACCTTGCCGTGGTGGGTCACCTGATGAATCCGGCCGTCATAGGTGGCGATGCCGCAATACTCCTGGCCCCGGTGTTGGAGGAAATCGATGCCCTGGTAGATTTCGTGAGCCGCAGGTTCGGTGGAATACAGGGCAAAGACGCCGCAGTTTTCCCGGATGGATTTCATGGCTCCTGCCCATCCAACATCACGGAATAATTGATATATATCATGGTGCGCGGTGCGCGCCCCAACTTTTTATTTGATTCCCTCGTGATATTGCTGCAGGGAGCAGACCTCCCCCCGGCCCCGGCGGATGGCGGCGATGCCCCGAGCTGCGGCCAGGGCTCCGGCCAGGGTGGTGATATAGGGAATTTTGTATTTGATGGCGGCCTTGCGGATGTAGGAATCGTCGTGTTTCGACAATTTGCCGCTGGGGGTGTTGATAATGAGATTGATTTCCTGGCTCATGACGGCGTCCACGATGTGGGGCCGCCCTTCGTGCATTTTCAGGATGGGCTCTGCGGCCACGCCCTGTTCCGCCAGGAAGCGGTGGGTGCCCCGGGTGGCCCTGATCTTGAAGCCCAGGCTGGCGAACTGGCGGGCCACCTCCAGCACCGCGGGCCGGTCCCGTTCGGCCACCGTCAGCAGCACTGTGCCCTCGTGGGGCAGCATCTGCTGGGCCGCCTCCTGGGCCTTGTAAAAGGCCGCCCCGAAGGAGGGCGACATGCCCAGCACCTCGCCGGTGGAGCGCATCTCCGGACCCAGGAGGGGGTCCACTTCGGGGAACATGTTGAATGGGAAGACCGCTTCCTTCACCCCGAAATGCGGGATGCTCCTGGGTTTGAGGTTGAGATCGGCCAGTTTTTTCCCCAACATGAGCTGGGTGGCCAGACGGGCCATGGCGATGTTGCACACCTTGGACACCAGGGGCACGGTGCGGGAGGCCCGGGGATTGGCTTCCAGGACATAGACCGTGTCGTCGGCGATGGCGTACTGGATGTTCATCAGACCCACCACCCCCAGCTCCACGGCGATGCGCCGGGTGTATTCGTAGATGGTGTCCAGGTGTTTGTGGGGGATGCTGACCGGGGGAATGACGCAGGCCGAATCCCCGGAGTGGATGCCCGCCAGTTCAATGTGCTCCATCACCGCGGGCACGAAGGCGTCGGCGCCGTCGGCGATGGCGTCGGCCTCCGCTTCAATGGCGTTCTCCAGGAACTTGTCGATGAGGATGGGGCGCTCGGGGCTCACCTCCACCGCCGCGGCCACGTAATGGCGCAGCATTAACTCATCGTGCACCACCTCCATGGCCCGGCCGCCCAGGACATAGGAGGGACGCACCATGAGGGGATAACCGATGCTCTCGGCCACGGCCAGGGCCTCTTCCAGGTTGCTGGCCATGCCCGATTCGGGCTGGGGGATGCCCAGCTTGCGCATCATGTGCCGGAAGCGGTCCCGGTCTTCGGCCAGGTCGATGACGTCCGGGCTGGTCCCTAATATCTTCACGCCCGCGGCAGCCAGCTCACCTGCGATGTTGAGCGGCGTCTGCCCGCCGAACTGGACGACGACCCCTTCGGGCTGCTCCTTGGCATAGATGCTGAGCACGTCCTCCACGGTGAGGGGCTCGAAATAGAGCTTGTCCGAGGTGTCGTAGTCCGTGGACACGGTCTCAGGGTTGCAGTTCACCATGATGGACTCGAAGCCCTCGTCCCGGAGCGCCAAGGCGGCGTGCACGCAGCAGTAATCGAACTCGATGCCCTGGCCGATGCGGTTGGGGCCGCCCCCCAGCACCATGACCTTGCGCCGGGAGCTGGACTCCACCCGGTCCGGGGCGTTGTACGTGGAAAAGTAGTAGGCCGCGTTCTCCACGCCGCTCACCGGCACCGGCTCCCAGGCCTGCTTGAGGCCCAGGGCCAGGCGGTGCTCCCGGATTTTTCCTTCCGGGGCGTCGATGAGCTCTGCCAGGTAGCGGTCCGCGAAGCCGTCCCGCTTGGCCGCCAGCAGCAGGTCGTCGGGCAGGTCCCGGCCCCGGTAGCGGCGCACCTGTTCTTCCAGGTCCACCAGTTCCCGCATCTGCTCGATGAACCAGGGCTTGATGTGGGTCTTGCGATAGAGGGCGTCGATGGTGGCGCCTTTGCGCAGCGCCTCGTACATCAGGAACTGGCGCTCGCTGGAGGGCTCGTTCAGCCGCTGCATGAGCTCGTCCAGGGGCAAATTATAAAAATCCTTGGCGAAACCCAGGCCGTAGCGGCCGATCTCCAGGGAGCGGATGGATTTCTGGAAGGCCTCCTTGTAATTTTTGCCGATGCTCATGACTTCGCCCACGGCCCGCATCTGGGTGCCCAGCCGGTCGATGGAGCCCGGGAATTTCTCGAAGGCCCAGCGGGCGAATTTCACCACTACGTAATCCCCCCAGGGGGTGTACTTCTCCAGGGTGCCTTCCCGCCAGTAAGGGATTTCGTCCAGGGTGAGGCCCCCGGCCAGCAGTGACGACACCAGGGCGATGGGGAAGCCCGTGGCCTTGGAGGCCAAGGCCGAGGAGCGGGAGGTGCGGGGGTTGATTTCGATGACCACCACCCGGCCCGTCCTGGGGTCGTGGGCGAACTGGATGTTGGTGCCGCCGATGACCCGGATGGCCTCCACGATGTCGTAGGAGTGCTTTTGCAGGCGGGCCTGGAGCTCCGGGGCGATGGAGAGCATGGGCGCGGTGCAGTAGGAGTCGCCGGTATGCACCCCCATGGCGTCCACGTTTTCGATGAAGCAGACGGTGATCATCTGGTTCTTGGCGTCCCGGACCACTTCCAGCTCCAGCTCCTCCCAGCCCAGGACCGACTCTTCCACCAGCACCTGGCCCACCAGGGAGGCGGAAATGCCCCGGGAGGCGATGGTGCGCAGCTCCTCCAGGTTGTACACCAGGCCGCCGCCCCAGCCGCCCAGGGTGTAGGCCGGGCGGATGACCACGGGGTAGCCCAGCCCGTCGGCGATGCGCTCGGCCTCCTCCACACTGAGAGCAATGGCGCTCTGGGGCATCTCCAGCCCCAGCCGGTTCATGGTCTCCTTAAAGGCCAGGCGGTCTTCACCCCGCTCAATGGCGTCCACCTCCACGCCGATGACCCGGACGCCGTATTTTTCCAGCACGCCGCGGCGGGCCAGTTCCGAGGAGAGGTTGAGGCCGGACTGGCCGCCCAGGTTGGGGAGCAGGGCGTCGGGCCGCTCCTTGGCGATGATGTCCGTCATGGTAGCCACGTTCAGGGGCTCGATATAGGTGGCGTCGGCCATGCCCGGGTCGGTCATGATGGTGGCGGGGTTGGAATTGACCAGGACGATCTCATAGCCCAACTGGCGCAGGGCCTTGCAGGCCTGGGTGCCGGAATAGTCGAATTCGCAGGCCTGGCCGATGACGATGGGACCGGAGCCGATGATCATGACCTTCCTGATGTCGGTGCGGCGGGGCATTCCCTACTCCTTCAGTCAAAATGAAGCCGGTAATTTTGGCTTTAGTTATACTAATCTATGGCTTTGGGGAATATAGAGGAGGGAGCGGAGGGTGTCAAGGGGTTGGCCTTTGCTGCACCCCCTCCGGTTATGAGCAGCTTTCCTCCTGTCCCTCACTCCTTCCTCGTCATCAGGCCCTTTCTCCTCTATAATGGCATCGGTGGCCAACACCCCCTGGGCCCGGTGGTCGCCTTTACCCGGGTTCAGGCGTCAGGCGTCAGGCGTCTTTCTGGTTCCCAAGCTCTGCTTGGGAACCGGCTTGCCCGCCAAGCTCTGCTTGGCGAAGGGATCGCAGCATCAAGGAGGACGGAGCGGAGGTTCCTCATCGCGACCTTGGGGCCGCCACCAAACGGAAAATCGACCTGATCCCTGTTGGCCAACGAATTCATGAAGTTCAGGTGGCAAGCACTTTTCTTCCCCCTCACCCTAACCCTCTCCACCATCGGGGGGCATTGGCGCTAACTTAAGCAAGCAGTGGGTATGCCAAGGGTAACCTGTTGAACAGTCAAGATAAATCCCCCCTTACCCCCCTTTGCCAAAGGGGGGAATGAGCAGTCGGTGACCGGAAGTCCCCCTTTGGAAAAGGGGGATTTAGGGGGATTTTAAGTAAAATCGGTATGTTATGATGTAAACTGGTTTTTTCTTAAGTTAGCGCCAATGCCCATCGGGGGAGAGGGGATAAGGCTATAGCCGTTTCAAACCCCCTCTCCCCCAGCGGGGGGAGAGGGCCGGGGTGAGGGGGGCGGAAACATCGGTCAAGTCAAGTGGTTATAAGTCAAATCTTTGTCAATAAACAAAAAAGTCTGATTCAGTAGCACATCCCGGCCTGGAGGCCGGAACCAAACCGAAAAATGATACAATTACTTTGCCAAATCAATAAGATACAGATAAAATCTTGTTGAAAAAACCAGAAACTCAAATTCAGTAGCACAAGGTCCCCAAGCAGAGCTTGGGGGGAAAAATGCGTTCCCAAGCGGGGGCTTGGGAACGAGCCACTCAGGTACCAGGAGAACACCCAAAACCATGAAAATGTAGGGTGCGTCTCACGCACCGTCTTTGGCGCGTAAGACGCGCCCTACGATAAACATTTGCAGAGCAGTCGCGCATGAGCCTGCGGCTCTCTAAAAACCTTAAAAAGCCCTGGTGGCGCAGGCTTCCAGCCTGTGCAGGGACACCCGGGGGCGGGTGTCCTCCATAAACGAACCAGGAACTTTTCGTTACAGAAAAAAGTGGCTCCCCAGCCTCTGGTTCCCAAGTTCAACTTGGGAACCAGAGGCCGGCTAAGGGGCGTGAGGGAGGGGGCAGGGGCCCACCGGCCCCTGGCCCCCTCTCCCACAACAAACTTCTCCAGCCAGGAAAGGCGGTTTATGTCCGATATGTTTCAGTTCGGCGATGAGTTGGGCCCGGCCAAGATCATCCATGTCTATGAGCCCTCGGTGGGCCTGAAGGCGGTGCTGGTGGTGGACAACGTGGCCGCGGGGCCGTCCATCGGCGGGGTGCGCATGGCCCCGGACGTCACCACTGCAGAGTGCTTCCGGCTGGCCCGGGCCATGACCCTGAAGAATGCCGCCGCGGGCCTGGCCCATGGGGGCGGCAAGGCGGTGCTGGCCGGCGACCCCAGGATGCCCCGGCCCGACAAGGAGCGCCTCATCCGCGCCCTGGCCTGCGCCCTCAAAGACGTGCAGGAGTACATCTTCGGACCTGACATGGGCACCGACGAGGAGTGCATGGCCTGGGTCAAGGACGAAATCGGCCGGGCCGTGGGATTGCCCGCGGCGCTGGGCGGCATCCCCCTGGACGAAATCGGCGCCACCGGTTGGGGGCTGCGGCACGCCATCGACGTGGCCCAGGATTTTTGCGACTTCAAGCTGAAGCACGCCCGGGTGGTGATCCAGGGCTTCGGCGCAGTGGGTCTGCACGCCGCCCGTTTCCTGGCCAAAAAGAAGGCCGTGCTGGTGGGCGCAGCCGACTCCCGGGGCGCAATTTACCACGCCGACGGCCTGGACGTGGAGGACCTGGTCCGCCTGAAGCGGGAAGGGGGCAGCGTGGTCGACCACCCCAAGGGTGAAAAATTCGACCGGGAGGCCGTCCTGGACTTCGAGTGCGACATCTGGATCCCCGCGGCCCGGCCCGACGTGGTCAATGAGGACAACGTCCACCGCCTGCGCACCAAACTGGTGGCCCAGGGGGCCAACATTCCCTTCACCCCGGGGGCCGAGCAGTACCTGCACCAACGGGGGGTGCTGTGCCTGCCGGACTTCATCGCCAACGCGGGCGGGGTCATCTGCGCGGCCATGGAATATCACGGCGCCAGCCAGACCCAGGCCTTTGAAACCATCGAAGAGAAAATCAGCGCCAACACCCTGCAGGTGCTGGAGGAGTCACGCAGACAGAAGATCCTGCCCCGGCAGGCGGCCCTGAACCTGGCCCTCCGGCGGGTGAAGCAGGCCATGTCGTTTAGGCGCTGGTCGATTTTTTAGGCGCCGGATGTAAGGTGCCAGGTGTCAGGATTGGGGTTCTGGGTTTTGGGTTTTAGGTTCCGGGTTCCGGGGGGCGCAGGAATGGTGAGATCCGGGAGGGTGTGGGCCGCGCCGGTATCTTGCCGGTGATTATCCTTCTCGTTCCCAAGCTCCTGCTTGGGAACGCACTTGTACGCCAAGCTCCCGCTTGGCGCCCTGAAGGGTTTCACTAAAGATGCGCGGGATCAGAGGAGCAAAGCAGAGCTTTGCGGGCAATCCGGTTCCCAAGCAGGAGCTTGGGAACCAGAGCAGGAGGTGGGTGCTCTTGACCTCCGGCCCCCTCCCCCATCGCAAACTTTTCGGAGCGGCAGCCTGGAAACCAGCATAGAGCAATAATCCCAAAACCCAGAACCCAAAACCCATTTCAAAACAGGTGCCGCCATGTTTCGCATCCGCTTGCATGGCCGCGGCGGCCAGGGCATCAAGACGGCCGGCCGCATGCTGGGCACGGCCTTTTTCCGGGCCGGCTTCGAAGTCCAGGACGCCCCCCGCTACGGCGCGGAGCGCCGGGGCGCGCCCATCTTCGCCTATGTCCGGGCCGACCGCCGCCCCATCCAGGAGCGGGGCGTCATCCGTCGCCCAGACCTGGTGATCGTGGCCGACGACACCCTGATGACCGTGTCCGGGGCCGAGGTCCTGGCAGGGGTGGCGGCTCACACCGTGCTCCTCCTGGCCAGTCAGGTCCCGCCGGACCTCTGGCGGGAGCGCCTCCGCACCCCCGGCCCGGTGCTCACCCTGCCCACCGCACCCGCGGCAGACCCCCTGCCCCACCGCTTCCTGGGCGCCGCCTGCGCCGGGGCCGCGGCCGGCCTGGTGGGCCTCATCCCCCGGGAGGCGCTGGCCCGGGCCGTGGAGGAGGAGCTGGCCGCATTTTCTGCCGCGGTCGTCGGCCAGAACCGGGAGCAGGCCCTCCAGGCCTTTGACGGCATGTCCCGGCACAGCGGCTGCGTCACTGAGGGTCCCGAGGCCGGGGCCGAGGCCTACGCGCAACCCAACTGGTTGGATCTCCCTCCGGAAAGCGTGGAGTTCTCAGCCCCCGCCATCTTCACCCCGGCCACCAGCCGTCTGGTGCCCACCGGCCTGTGGCGCACCGTGCGCCCCGTCCTGGACCGGGCCCGCTGCAAGCGCTGTGCCTGGATCTGCAGCACCCTGTGCCCCGACGGCGTCATCAGCGTGGACCAGGAGGGCTACCCCGTCATCGACTATGAGCACTGTAAAGGCTGCCTCATCTGCCTGGCCAACTGTCCCTCCCACGCCCTCCACGCCGTTCCCGAGGAAGAGACAGGAGAAAAGGTTGGGGGAAGGGGCCAAGGGCCAACGGCCCCTTCCCCTTCCCCCAAACCCCCATCCCCAACCCCATAGAGGGAGCAAAGCAGAGGAATTCAAGGTGAGGGGGGGGTCCCGGCACCCCATCCTTCCACCCCGTCAAGTTCGGAGAAAAGCCATGACCAGAACCTTGTTGACGGGCAATGCCGCCGCGGCCTGGGGAGCCCGCCTGGCGGGGGTGGATTACGTGCCGGCCTTTCCCATCACCCCCCAGACGGAGATCATCGAGACCCTGTCCCGCTGGATTGATGCCGGTGACATGGACTGCCGCCTGGTGATGCTGGAGTCCGAGCACTCCATGGTCACCGCGGCCGGGGCCGCGGCCACCACCGGCGTGCGGGTCTTCACCGCCACCTCCAGCCAGGGGCTGCTCTACGCTATAGAAATGCTGTACGCCGTGGCGGGCTGGCGCGTTCCCCTGGTGCTGGTGAACGTCTCCCGGGGGCTGGCCGCGCCCATCACCCTGGAGCCGGACCACACCGACGTCCTGGCCGCCCGGGACAGCGGCTTCCTGCAAATCCACTGCGCCACCGGCCAGGAAGTGCTGGACAGCGTGCTGCTGGCCTTTCGCCTGGCCGAGGATCGCCGGGTGCGCCTGCCGGTCATCGTCAACCTGGACGGCTTTTACCTCTCCTTCACCCGGGAGCCGGTGACGATCCCCGAGGCCCAGGCCGCCCGGGACTTCGTGGGTCCCTTCGACCCCGGCCCCCTGAGCTTCCGGGCCAGCGCCCCGGTGAGCCAGGCGGTGGCGGTGCTGGGCGGCTCGCCTTACTCCTATTTCCGCTACGAGACCCACCTGGCCGCCCTCAGCGCCCTGACCGTCTACGACGAGGCGGCCGTCCATTTCCGCGAGATGTTCGGCCGCCACCATCCTGCGGTTGAGGCTTATCACGCCGACGACGCAGAGATCGTCTTCCTCATGCTGGGCTCCTTCGCCACCAAGGCCAGGGACGCGGTGGACCGCCTTCGCCAGGCCGGCCGGGCCGTGGGCCTGGTGCGCCCCCGTCTGCTGCGGCCCTTTCCCGAACCCCAGCTCCGCCGCCTGCTCACCGGCAAGCGGGGCGCGGCGGTCATCGACCAGAACCTCTCCATGGGCAAAGGCGGCGTCCTCTTCACCGAGACGGCCTCGGCCCTCTACGGCCGGCCCGGCGCCCCCGTCCTGGTGAGCTTCATCGGCGGCCTGGGCGGCCGGGACATCTCCCTGGAGGAGTTCTACGAGATGGCCGCGGTCGCCCGCCGGGCCGCGGACGCGGGCCAGACCCCCCCGCCCCGCCTGCTCTACACCGAAGAGGAACTGCGGGAGGTGCGCAAACTGCAGGCCGTGGCCCAGGCGGAGCGGCGCCGCCTGGGGACCGGGGAACCATAAGGCTACCCCCGTGAATGAAAAATATGGAACAACCCCGCCCGAGTGTCCAGGCACAGCCCATAGGGCGGCCTGCGGCCGCCGACTGCGGCGTGCGCGGCACGCCCTATGAGCATGGATGACACCCTCCCTCGGGCGTCTGCGCAGGCTGGAAGCCTGCGCCACCATGGCTTTTCATCCTTCTGGAGAGAGCCCACAGAGGTTATTAACCGATCCGACCGGATGCCGCCCCCAGGGCCGGGTGAGGCTGGCTTCGGGAATAATTCTTGATATTTATCCCATCTTGTGGCAAGGTGCCGGTAAAGCGCGTCGGCGAGAAACGGCCCCCTCCCCCACCCACAACCTTTCCGAACCGAGGAGGTCTCCCCATGAGACGCATCGCCCTTCTCCTGGCCCTGATGTTGCTCTTCGCCGCCTGTATTGATGTCGGGTACGGCAATTTCACCGTAAAGATCACTATAAACAGAGACGGCAGCTATTCCTTTGGCTACGATGGCATCATGGGAATGAAGCCTGAAAAAGACCAGACAGACGAACAACTTGCCCAGGAATTACAAAAAGGTACAATGGAATTTAAAGAATTAAAACCTCTGGGGAACCACTGTTTCAAAGTGCTCTATGAATGTCAGGGGGACAAGAAAAGGCCGCTCTCCTTTTTCGGGGACAGAGACACCTCCCTGGTGGTCATCGAATACCTGGGCGACACTGTCGTTCTGGTAAAGATCGGCCAGAAGCTCCTTGATGCCACCAAGGAAAACTATAAGAACTATAACCTGCAATATGAGGGGACGGTTTCCATCACCACCGACGCCAAGGTCCTGCAGCACAACGCCCAGACCGCGCCCTGGTTCACCCTGTGGGGGACGTCCACCTACCAGTGGAAGCTCACCTCCCTGGAGACCCCCGCGGGCACCATGGTCCTGCAGTTGCCTTAACAGGCGGGGACGACATGGATGACGAGCGCATCAGGCGCCTCATAGAAGAGCTGGACCGGGCCGTGCCCGCCCAAGGCGCCCGGGCCCGGCAGATCTTGACGGACGACTGGTACGTGGAGCTGGCGGCCAACCGGCTGGGCTATCTCCGTCTGGGTCTGGCCTACCTGAAAGCCGCGTACGCCGACCACCTCAACCCGGGGCTCTCCCGGGAGCCGGCGCCCTCCGCAGTTAAGGCAAAGCATTACACCGAGCGCTACCGGCGGGATTTTCAGGCCCGCTTCCCCTGGGCCGTGCCCTTGGAGGTGGACTTTCTGGAAGGGGACGTGACCCTCTGGCCGTTCTGGCTGCACCGCCGGCTGGAGGACCCCTCCCAACTGCCGGCCTCCGCGCCTCTGCCGGCCTCCCCGGCCCGGTCCGCCCGGGTCTCCATATTGGTGGTTCTGGCCATTCTGGCGCTGGTGACGCTGGGACTGTGGTATTTCGCCGCTTCCCGCTAGCGGGAGCGCCGCCGGCGTAACAAGGAGGCAATCATGCTGAGAGTGCTATTAGCTGCGGTCCTGGCCGTGTCCATGATGCCGGCCCTGCTTCCCGCTCCGGCCACGGCCACCGCCCAGTTCCCCGACCTCATCTTCATCGAGGGGCGGAAACATGAACTGTACTCCAACCCCCTGGAGAAATATTTCGGCCCCGGCAACCCCCGCCCCAAGTTCCGCTCCCCCCACACCGCCAATTGGCGGGGCTACATCGCCACCTGGGAGATCGACGGGAATATGCTGTATCTCAAGGACCTGACCGCCTGGACGCAAACGGGCGAGGTGGGGATGGAGTTTCTCTTCCCCGGCCAGCCCGGCCGGGTGGCGGCCACCTGGTTTACCGGGACGCTCCGGGTCCCCCAGGGCAAAGTCATCCAGCCGGTGCACATGGGCTACCTCACCGTCCATAAGCGGGACCTCATCCTCACCATCGACCAGGGGCGGGTGGTGAAGCAGGAAATCATCCACAACACCCCGGGCGTGGGCCCACCCCCGCTGCCCCGTTAGCGGGGCAGCGGTGACCTGACCCCGCCGCCCCCGCTCCCCTGGAGTCCTGCATGACTCCCGTCTTAGTTGATATGATCCACCGCCTTCCGGACAACAGAAGGCATCTATTCTGCGACAGCCTCGGATTCAGACAACTAGATCTTTTTCTGCCGACGGACGGGAGGGGGCGGCGGCCTCCAGGGCCTCCAGGAGGCGGGTGAGGCAGTAGTTTACCGGGGTGGGGAGGCCGTGCGTCTTTGCCCGGGCCACCACCTGGCCGTTCAGGGCGGCGATCTCCGTGGGACGGCCGGCCAGGACGTCCTGGAGCATGGAGGAAAGGTTGGCCGCGGTGGCGGCGCACACCTCCCGCAGCCGGGTGTCCGGGTCCACGGTGAGGGCGAGACCCGACGCCCGGGCCAGAGCGGCCGCCTCGGTGGCTGCGGCCACGGCCAGCTCCCAGGCCGGGGGGATGGCGGGGAGGACGCCGTTGGGCACCCTGAGGAGCGCGGTCAGAGGGTTGATGCCCACGTTCACCAGGAGCTTTTCCCAGAGCACGACCTCAATATCATCCCGGATGCGGCACTCCCAGCCCGCCCGGCGGAAGACCTGGGCCACCTGGGCGAGGCGGGCCGGCGTCACCTGGGAACCCGGGGGCGCGCCGATGACGGTGGGCCCGGCCCCGGCGTGGACCACCCGGCCTTCCTCGGGGCGGGTGGCCCCGGCGAAGACCACCCCCGCCAGGAGACGCTCCGGCCCCACTGCGGCGGCCAGGGCCTCCAGGTTTCCCAGCCCGTTTTGCACCGTCAGCACCAGGGCTCCGGGGGCCAACAGGCGCGGCAGCAGCCCGGCCGCGGCCTCCGTCTGGTAGGCCTTCACCGCCACCACCACCAGATCGAAAGCCCCGCCCGCGGCGGCCAACGCCACGGGCACGGGCGCCACCCGGACCTCGCCCGCCAGGGTGTGAACCGTTATCCCCCGGCGTTGCAGCAACTCCCGCCGCTGGGGGCGGTAGTCCAACAACACCACCTCCTCCCCCTGTTCTTTCAAGGAGGCGGCCAGCAGGCACCCCAGGGCGCCGGGCCCCAACACGGCGATCTTCATGAGCTTTCCTGTTATGAAGTTCCTTTTCCCCAACAACCTGGCTTGGTTCCGAAAGCCATACCAAACCCGACTTGAACCCCCGATTCCGGAAGAGAGGTGGACGGGAAAAAAACCTGGGGCGGCAAAAGATGTGGGCTGAACGTTATAATTTGGTAGAAATTTGGTTAAGAATATTTTAATTTCGCCCGAATATAGTATAATATCATGTTATTAATCAAGATAAACCTAACTGAGAGCAATATATGGCGACTCCCGGCACCCTTCCCCGGCAATTCATTCAGGAATTGGACATCCTGAAGCAGAACCTCTTGCGCATGGCCGAGATGGCGGAAACTGCGGTGCGCAAAAGCGTGGCGTCGGTGACCACCCGCAACTCCGAGTTGGCCCGGGAGGTCATTACCGACGACGCCAACATCAATCGTCTGGAACTGGATATTGAAGATCAGGCCTTCAAACTACTGGCGTTGCGGCAGCCCCTGGCCACCGACCTGAGGCTCACGGTGGCGGCCATCCGCATCGTCACGGAACTGGAGCGCATCGGCGATCAGGCGGTGAATATCGCCGAGCGGGCTTTGGAACTGAACAGCCGCCCGCCGCTGGACCTGCCCATCGACCTCCAGTTTCTGGCCGACCTGGCCCTGGGGATGGTCCGCACCAGCATCGACGCCTTCGTGCAGCAGGACCCCCGCCTGGCCGTGCAGGTGTGCCAGCGGGACGTGGAAGTGGACATCCTGGACGACGAATTCACCCAAAAGATCTTGGACACCATGATCGCCGAGTCCCGCTGGGTGACCCGGCTGCATCACTTCATCATCATCGTCCGCAATCTGGAGCGCATCGCCGATTTGGCCACCAACATCGCCGAGGACATCGTCTTCATCATCGAGGGCAAGGTCATCAAGCATCGCTGCGAGGAGTGGATGTCCCTCGCTCCGCCTGCCTGACCTGCAAGCCGGCCATCTTCTCTTCCAACAACCTGAGTTCCCGGGCCACCCGGGGGTGCGTCTGGCGGTCCCGCTCCAGGGTCTGCAGGGCGTGCACCACCGAGGCGTGGCTGCGGTGGAAGAGCCTCCCCAACTCCACCATAGTCTTGTGCGTGTACAGCCGGGCGAAATAGAGAGCCGCCTGCCGGGCCCGGACCAGCTTGCGCTGCCGCGATTTTCCCAACAGGTCCGTGACGCTTACCTGAAAAAAATCCCCGATGAGCTTCTGAATCTGGCTGACGCTGAGGCGGGGCTCCACGGCCTTGAGGTCCTGGAGCACCTCCTGGGCCAGAGACAGATTGGGGGGCTCCCCCAGGAGGGTGGCCCGGGCCGCCAGACAGTCCAGGGCGCTCTCCAGGAGACGCACGTCCCCGGTGAGGTTCTCCGCCACGTACTCCAGCACCCGGGGCCCGGCGCTGACGCCGCGCTCTTCGGCCCTCCGGGCCAGGATCTGCCTGCGGGTGGGTAGATCGGGGGGGGCGATGGGGGTGATGAGCCCCCCGGTGAGGCGGGAGCGCAGCTCCCGGGAGAGATGGGCGATCTCCCCGGGCAGATAGTGGCTGGTGAAGACGCAACGCTTCCGTTTGCTGAGCAGGGTGTCCAGGGTGTAGCAGAGTTCGGCCTGAATCTTTTCCTTGCCGCTCAGGAACTGCACCTCTTCCATCAGCAGGATGTCGCATTCCCCCCGGTAGCGTTCCTTGAAGGCGGGCATCTGGCCGGATTTCAGAGACCGCACCATGTCGTTGGTGAAGTCCTCGGCGGTTACGTACAGCACCGGAGAGCGGGGGGCGGTGTCCGCCAGGAAATTGCCCACGGCCTGGGAGAGGTGGCTCTTGCCCAGCCCGGGCGCCGCGGCCAGGAAGAGAATGCCGTTTAAGAAGGTGTCGTTGCGGGCCAGGGCGGCGGAGGCGTGGAAGGCCAGGCGGTTGGACGGGCCCTCCACGAAGCGCTCAAAGGTGAAGCCCCTCATTAAAGCCCGGCCGCCTGTGCGGGTCCGGGGCGCCAGGGGCAGCGCGGGCTGCGCCGGCGTCGCCGCGGCCGGGAGGTGCTTGGCGGCCTGGGCCGCCGCCAGCTTCACCACCGGCGGCTGCCCCAACTCCCCCAAGGCATGCTGAATGAGCGGCAGATAGTGCGTCTTCACCCAGCGTTGGGCAAAGGCGTTGGGGGCCACCAGCATGAGCTCACCCTGGGGCCCGGTCTCGGCCGCCAGGGGCTCAATCCAGAGGAGAAAGCCGGTCTCGGAGATGCGGGTCTTGAGGATGGCTTTGGTGGCGGACCAGATAACCTTCATAGAACCCCTGCTCATTGGTGGCCGAAGTGTAGCCGCGACCGCCGTCACGGTCAACGCCAATGAAGGAGATTGAGAGTTACACTCCACCTGGCCGAAAAAAAGCCGGAAAGGCCGCCAGGCTGCATCCCACGGGAATTTTCTGGAAGCGGCCCTGATCAAGGAGATATGGGTTTTCGTTGTGAACTCTAGGGTTTTCCGCAGGGCTTCGGCCGGTGGTCAGGCCCCCTCGGATTGGGGGCGAACTCTCCCGTTCTCCCCTTTTCAGGGATTTTTGCAGGGGGGAAAAATAGTGCCCTGGAAAAAATCCGACGCTCGTTCCGGTAACTGAACAATTTTAAATAAATGAATGCTATCCATAGTGTACCAATTTTCACAAGATAACGCGCCGAGACCTACACCTTGAGGGCGGGTTGTCTAACCGTTGCGGCGTCCAAGCTTCAGGTAGTTTCCAACAGGCGGCGCACCAGGTCCAGGGCTTCCTCGCGGCGGGTCACCCGCCCCTCCCACTGGGCTTCCTCCACCGCGGTGAGGAGTTCTTTAAAGCGGGGGCCCGGGGTGAGGCCGAAGACCCGGGTCAGGTCGTGGCCGGTGAGGAGGCGGGGGGCCTGCGCCAGGGGGTCCAGGCGCTCGGCCCGGAAGCGGAAGGCCTGGGCAGCCAGGTCAGCCAGCGCGGTTTCGGAATCAGGCGGCTTTAAGGGGCCCTGCCCGGCCAGGCTGTCGGCCATGGCCAAGGCGAAGCCCCCGGCCAGATCGGCCCCGGCGGCCTTGACCAGGCGGCCCAGGGCCCGCACCGTGAGCTCCCCCCGGCGAAAGAGGGGCAGCAGCAGAAAGGGGCGCATGTGCCAGGCGATGAGGCGTCCCACTACCTTGGCTTCGGCCTGACTGAGGCGGAGCCGCTGG
>Ga0194110_10000664_pt1 | contig 44834 bp, 37 predicted proteins | sample TA2Kig1200mmetaG_FD_146192 | JGI IMG/M metagenome (GOLD analysis project Ga0194110, IMG submission 146192) | Freshwater microbial communities from Lake Tanganyika, Tanzania - TA2015032 Kigoma Deep Cast 1200m | ecosystem: Environmental > Aquatic > Freshwater > Lake | place: Tanzania: Lake...
CGAAGTCCCCCTTTGGAAAAGGGGGATTTAGGGGGATTTTAAGTAAAATCGGTATGTTATGATGTAAACTGGTTTTTTCTTAAGTTAGCGCCAATGCCCCAACCCCCTCCCACCAAGGGCGGGGGAGTTTTCGGATGAGAACTATTTAAAGGAGCCGGGATATTTTCCACCCCAAACTACCCCCCTGCCACCACCTGTTGCACCAGGGGGCGGGGGTTGACCAGGTGGCGGTCGAACCAGTCCTCGTAGTCGTCCGCGCCCAGGGCCAGGGCCAGCACTTCGGAGAAATGGAAGACGGGCACCCTCTTCTTGACCGTGCTGCGGATTTCCAGGTTGAGCTGGCACATGGCGCAGATGGTGACCAGGCAATTGGCCCCCGCGGCCACCGCGCTGGTCATGATTTCGTTGACCACCGGGGTCACCACTTCCGGATTGGTGACCGACAGGAACGAGCCGCAGCAGCGGTAGGCCAGGGCCCGGTTGACGGGCGCGGCGCCCAGGGCCACCAGGATCCTGTCCAGATCGCCCTGGAAATAGTGGTGCCGCTCCAGGTGGGGCGGCCGGTAGAGGGTGCAGCCGTAATAGGGCACGAACCGCAGCGGCTTGAGACTCCGCCGGGCCATGGCCTCAAGCCGGGCCAGGCCGAAGCGGTCCAGCACCTCCAGGAAATGAATGACTTCCAGGTCCGTGTCGATGGGGCGGTCAAACTTCTTCTCCAGGGCGAGGCGCTTCCGGGGATGTTCCTTTAGATATTTCAGGGTGGAGCGCAGGTAGTGGAGGCAGCGGGGACACATGGCCACCAGGGGGCGGTGCGGCGGGGCCAGGGACAGGTTGCGGGCGGCCATCCCCAGGCTGGCGGGCTTGCTCAGGGTGGGCAACGAGGATGAACCGCAACAGTTCCAGTCCTCCAATTCGATGAGCCGCAGCCCCATGATGGCGGCCCCGCGCATCAGCGAGCGGTTGCTCTCCTGGGCCGTGGTCTCCAGGGAACAGCCCGGAAAATAGGAATATTCCTGGCCCCGGGGCGAACTCACTTCTTCTTCCTCCGCAACTGGCCTTCGAACACCCGGGCCACCTCGTGCACCTGTTTGATGCGGGAAGGGAACAGTTCCAGCTTCCGCTTGGCAAACATTTTGAGCCCCACGTCCAGGTCGCTGAACCAGGAGCCGGTGAGCAATTTGTAGCGCAGCATGATCCCCAGCTTGTGCGTCCGGCCGTAGCGCTCCAGGGAACGGGCCACCTCTTCGTGGAATTCAAGGATGTTGGGCCGGCCGATGGGCGCCCTGGCTTTCAGGGCCATGATACGCAGGGTTTCCATGACCGCCGACAGGTCGAGGGCCATGGGGCACTGGCTGGAGCAGGTGTTGCAGCTCACGCAGAGCCAAATGGTCCCGCAGCTCAGCACCTGCCGCCGTCGGCCGTAGAGGAGCAGGCGCAGCAACACGTTGGGCGGATAATCCATGGCCTGGACGAAGGGGCACCCGCCGGAGCAGGTGCGGCATTGGAAACAGCGGCGCACCTGGACGCCGCTGCGGCGCACCACTTCCTCCAGAAACCCCCGATCCCCCCGACTCGCCTCAATAACCGGCGGACCGGCCTTGTGGTCCGCCCGCAAGTCCCCCTTGCCGACCATCCATTTCTCCTTTTTCCGGGTGCAAGGTAGCGTTCAACCCCGGTCTAGTCCTCCACCGCGGCGCACCGCTGCACCAGATCGGCCAGGGTCACGGCATTCAGAGCGTTGAACATGGCTGCCGTCGCCTCTTCCCACACCGAGCGGGTGGGACAGGTCTCGGCCTGCGGGCACACCTCCCCATCCTGGAGGCAATCCACCAGATGGGCTCCTTCCTCCAAGATGGCCACGATCTCCCCGATGGTGATTTCTTCCGGGGGCCGGGCCAACCGGTGCCCGCCTTTGGGCCCCCGCAAGCTGGTCACCAGCCCGGCCTTTTTCAGAGGAATGATGATCTGCTCCAGATATTTAACCGAGATATTCTGCCGTTTGGCAATGTCCCCCAACTGCACCGGGCCCTGATCGCAGTGCCGGGCCATGTCCAACAGCAGACGGGCGCCGTAGCGACTCTTGGTGGATAGCTTGACCATCATGGTTCCTTTGGGAGTAGTGGGCCATTAGCTCGGGAGGCATCCGCAAGCTAGGCCCACGGAGCGCCCACGATCATGAAAATATAACCTTTTTATATATATGAATTAAATAGTTATCTGTCAAGCGGGCCGTGCCCGTCTCCCCCTCTTCCCCCTTATTGTGGGGGTCCGGACAGTCAGAGGCGGAGGAAGAAAAAAAGGCTGCTCCGCCCCGGCCCCCGGCTGCGCCATTGACAGGGAAGCGGTTTCCCATTAAGAAGAAGCGATGGGAAAGGCCTTGCCTCTGCCGGAAGCTCAATCGCCCCCCCCTGCGGCCGGCGGCGCCCCACTGTCCCCGGAGGCCGCCCCTGCTGCAGGTGACCCGTCTTTCACCGCCCCGGCGCCTGTGACCGCGGCTCCGGAGGTTACCATCCCCCGGCCCTCGTCCTTCGCGTCGGCCCGGTGGGCCGCCATCGACCGGGTCCTGAAGCTCCTGGCGCCCCTCTGCTTGGTGGCCCTGGTGGTGGCGGCCGCGCAACACGGCTCCCTCAACGTCTATCTGGGGCTCCTCCAGGCCCAGACCTACACCGCGGTGTTGCCGGCCCTGGCCGCGGCCTACACCATCCTCCTGCTCCTCTTTCAGGCGGCCCGCACCGTCCTCTGGGCGGCTTACCGCCCCTACCCTCTCCGGCCCGGCCCGCTGCCCTCGCTCACCGTCGTCATCCCGGCCTACAACGAAGGGGCCATGGTGGAGCACGCCCTCTATGCCGTGGCCGCGGCGGACTATCCGGCGGGGCTCCTGGAGGTCATCTGCGTGGACGACGGGTCCACTGACGACACCTGGGACTACATCTGCCGGGCGCAGGCGCGCTTTCCCCACCTCATCCGGCCCTTGCGCTTCCCGGCCAACTGTGGGAAAAAAGAGGCCCTCTACGCCGGTTTCCGGGAGGCCCGGGGGGAGGTTCTGGTCACGGTGGATTCGGACAGCGTCATCGAACCGGACGCCCTGCGCCAGGTGGTGGCGCCGCTGCTGCACGACCGGGAGATAGGCGCGGTGGCCGGCAACGTCAAGGTGCTCAACCGCCACGCCAGCTTCATGGGCAAGATGCAGGGGGTGCGCTTCGTTAATCTGGATTATCTGCGGGCCTCCCAGTCTCGGTACGGCGCCGTCATCTGCACGCCGGGGTCGCTCTCCGCCTACCGCCGGGAGGCCCTGCGGCCCATCCTGGAGGCCTGGCGCCGCCAGACCTTTCTGGGGGCCCCCTGCCATCACAGCGAGGACCGGGCCCTCACCAATTTCATCCTGAGGCAGGGGTATTACACCTGCTACCAGCGCTCCGCGGTGGTCTACACCCTGGTGCCGGAGACCTACGGGGGGGTGTGCCGCATGTACCTGCGCTGGGAGCGGGGCAACATCCGGGAGTCCTGCGTCATGCTCACCTATCTCTTCCGCCGCTACCGGGCCCGACATCGTGTGGCGCCCAGGGTGGAATTCTGCCTCACCCAACTGGAATACCCCTGCACCTTCTTCTTTTCGGGCCTGCTGCTGCTCTCCGCCGCCCTCTACCCCCCCATTATCCTGAAGTTTCTGGCGGTGATGGCCCTCGTCGCCCTCCTCAACCAGATCTACTACCTGGTCCTGGAGCGGGACCTGGAATTCATCTACGGCCTCATCTACAGCTTCTTCGCCTTCTTCACGCTGCAGTGGATTTATCCCTACGCCTTCTTCACGGTGCGGGACCGCCGCTGGCTGACCCGGTAGTCAAGGAGGAGAGGCCCGGGGGCGGCGACCCCCGCTCCCCCTTGCTTTCAGGGTCCCGGTTTCCGGGCTCCTGCCCGAAGATGCGGGCAGGCCGTGGAAAACCTTCCCCCGAGGCCCAGGCGCCAGCCCCCCTGAGTTCAGGATGTCCATTGGGAGCCGGGCGCCGGATGTCGCGCTTCCCCTGGTTCGGGGGCCTGCCCGGCCGTCGGGAGGACGGCGGGAGGCAATGCCGCCGGAGGCTCAATGGTTGAGCACATAGCATTTCCCCGGCAATTCCCGCACCAGACCCTGGAGTTCCAGCAGGGTGAGACGGCTCATGACCTCGGCGGCGGGCAGGCGGCTGAGTTCCACCAGTTCGTCCAGTTGCAGAGGTTGAGAGCCCAGCCAGGGCAGGAGCGGGTCCTCCAGGATGAGGCGGCCGGGCCGCGGTGTGGGCGGCTGTCGGGATTCGGCGGGCTGGGCGTTCGGGGGAGGCTGACGCGGCAGTTCCGCCAGGATGTCGTCCGCCTGGCGCACCAGCTTGGCCCCCTGCTGGATGAGGCGGTGGGGGCCGGCGCTGACGGGGCTGTCCAGGGGGCCGGGCACCGCCATGACCTCCCGCCCCTGCTCCAGGCCCAGCCGGGCGGTGATGCCGGCGCCGCTCCGCTCCCCGGCCTCCACCACCACCACGGCCAACGACAGGCCGCTGATGAGACGGTTGCGGACGGGGAAATTCTGGGGCTCCGGCGGCGTCCCTAAGGGAAACTCACTGAGAAGCGCCCCCTGGCGGGAGATTTTCCCGGCCAACTCCCGGTTCTCCGGGGGATAGGACACGTCCACGCCGCAGCCCAGGACGGCCAGGGTGCGCCCTCCTGCCTCCAGGGCGCCCTGGTGCGCGGCGGTGTCGATGCCCCGGGCCAGCCCGCTCACCACCGTAATGCCCCGGGAGGCCAGGTCCCGGGCCAGGCGGCGGCAGGTTTTGAGGCCGTAATAGCTGGCCGCCCGGGTGCCCACCAGGGCCACGGCCCAGGCATCCTCCGGGAGGACGGCGCCTTGGACATAGAGATAGGCGGGGGGATAGGGAATCTGCTTCAGACCGGGGGGAAAGGCCGGGTCCGCCGCGGTGACCACCTGCGCCCCTACGGCCCGAACCCGCTCCAGATGGCGCTCCAGGCGGTCCCAATCCCGGAAACTGCGGATGGCCTGGGCCATGGCCGGGGAGACGCCCTTGACGGCCAGGAGGGCCGCCTCGGAGGCGCTGAAGACCGCGCCGGGATTGCCGAAGGCCCGGGTCAGGCGTTCAAAGAGGACCCAGCCCACTCCCGGAATACCTTTCAAGGCCAGCCAGGGCAGCGTGTCGGTCATGTTTCCCCCGGTCCCACCAGGCTGTTGGGGCTGAAGATGAGGTTGCGCCGCCTCCCGGGCGCGCCGGCGGCGGCCGGGGCTAATCCATCAGGTAGTGGGCCATGACCCGGACAATCTTGCCCGTCTCGTTCAGGACCATGAGTTCGGCCGCGGGGGTGTCGTCCACGGCATGGTAACAGACCACCATACTTTGGACGCCACAGCAGACCTGTCCCACCCGGAAGGCCAGGTCCGGAAACATGGCCAGGCCCATGGCAAAATAAGAGCGCACCTGCTCCTTGCCCCGCAAGGTGCCGGCCGGGTCCCCCAACACCTGCGCCACAAAGGGAGAGGTGAGTTCCACCTCATCGGCGTAATGCTCCAGGATGGCGTCCAGGTCCCGTCGGTTCCAGGCCTCCACCCACTCTTCCACCAGTTTCTCCGCGTCCTGCTGCCTGATCATGGTTACGCCTTGTCTTGGAAGGTTTGTGGTGGGGGAGGCGCCGCTCCCCGGCCCTCCCCCCCGCCTCAACCGGCCTGTTCCATCACCGCAAAGCCGAGGCGGCCGTTGCCGCCAGGCGGTCCTCCAGCTCCCGGATGGCGGGGGCCAGAGCCGCCAGGCGCCGCCGCCGGGCCTCCCGGTCGGCTTCGCCCGCGGCCATCGCCTCGGCTACCCCCTGGAGGTCGGCCCCCAGGGTGTTGATGAGGTTGCTCAGGTCCTCCTGCAACCGGGCCGTGAAATGGTCCACCAGGGGGAAGAGATAGCGGAATTTCACGCGCTCGCCGTAGTCCAGGAGCTGGAGTCGCACCTCTTCCCGCAGCCACTCCTTGATGGCCCGGAGAGCCCCGTCCAGGTCCCGCAGGAGCTGGGTGCGGGGGCCGTCGTCGCCCTTGAGCCCCAGCCGGGCTTTCAGCTTCTCCCAGACCCGGCGCAGGGCCCCCACTCCGGACCGGACCCAGGCCTCGCCGGTCCAGCGCCACCCGGGATCCAAAGGCAGGCTGAGCAATGGGATTTCCAGATCGGCGGGGGGGGCCGGAAATTCCAGGGTAAGGGCCGGCGGGGCGGCGGACAGCCCCAGTTGGGCGGCCTCCCGGTAATAGAGATCGAAGGCGTCCTGGAGCGAAACCAGGAGGGGCGCGGTGGTGGCGGACAGCTCCTGCTTCAGCCAGTCCTCCTGGGTCCGCAAGAATTCCAGCAGCCGCACGGTGACTTCACCCCCGGCGTAGCGCAGCAGTTCCTCCTGGAACTGGCCAAAGAGGCGGTGCAGGATGAAGCGCAGCGGCTCGGCCTGGTCCGGAGGGGCCAGGCGCTGCCAGTCGGGGGCGTAAGTTTTGACGAACTCCTGCAGGAGCGCCCCCTGGCCGTATTTGGGATCGAGGAAGGACCCCACCCGGTTCTTCAGGGCCGCCTTAAGACGGGAGGCGGCGCCGGCCAGCGCCTGTTTCATGGTCTCGCCGGTGGCGGCCAGAGGACGCCGGCGCTCCTCCAACCGTTCCAGGAGGCTCTCGAAGGCCTTCAGGTCTTTCCCCAACAGCTTCCGGGCCATCTCCGCCTGCTCCCGCAGGCCCCGGGCCACCATGCGCACCCGGGCCAGGCTGCCCCCGGCCTGACGAGCCGCGGCCAGGGTCTCCAGGCGTCGGGAAAATTCCCGGGAAAAGCGCTCCGCCTCTTCCCGGCTCAGGGCCGCGGAGTCGGCTTCGCCCTGCCAGACCGCGAGCAAAGCCTCCTCCCGGGGGTCCAGCGCTTCGCCCCGGCGCCGCCGCCGCTCCAAGAGCTCCATCAGGGACGAGAAGGTGTAGATGGGCGCATCGGGGAGCAGCGGCGCCAGTTCCTGCCGGAGCCGGTCCCGCAGGGCTGCGATGTCCGCCCGGGTGCGCAGCTCCGTCAGGTCCAGGTTGAGGACGAAGATCAGGTGCGCCCCCATCCCCATGCGGGTGAGCTCCGCCAGGAACTGGAAGTCGCCCTGGCGCAGCCCCACCCGGGAACTGACGACGTAGAGGGCCAGGTCGGTCTTGAGGAGGTAGGCCAGCACCTGGGCCAGGTGCTGGGGGGCGGGGGAATCGCTGCCCTGGCAGTCGCCCAGCTCCACCCCTGCCGGGAGGCCGTCGGCGGGCACGGTGAGCTCCACATCCTTGAGGAAAACGGCGGCGGCCTCCCGGGTGACCAGGTCCTGGTGGCGCACCAACTCCTGCCCCTCCAGCCTCAGTTCGGCGCCGTCCGAAACCAGCGGCGCGACCTGGGGGTAGCCCGCCAGGATGGAGGAGAGCAGCACGTAGTCTTCGTTCAGGCCGCCCTGCGACCAGAGACCTTCGCCCTGGGCCGCAGTCAACACCTGGGCCAACAACTCCCGATCCTCAGCGCGGCGCACCTCCAGGGGCCGGCCCAGGCTGAAGAGCCGGTGGTCCGGGAAGAGCCCCAGGGCCCGGCGCACCTCGGCCTCCACCTCGGTCCAGGTCTTGAAGCGCAGCACCGCCTGGGGCGCGGGGCCGGAACGCACCCGGGTGATCATGGCAGTGAGGATGCCGGCCCCCCGCCGGAGCAGTTCCTGCCCCAACAACGTGTTGATGAGGGTGGATTTGCCGGCCTTGACCGTGCCCACCACCGCCACCCGGCGCAGGTCCTCGGCCAGGTGGGCCTCCACCTGGCTCAGAACCTGCTGCCAGTGCCGGGCCTGCGGGGCGGCCTGGGGGAAAAGCAGGGCCCATTCCCGGGCCATCTCCTCCAGCCGGGAGATGTCCCGGGCCAGGGCGCCGGGGGAAGGAGCATGGGGCACCGGTGCCTACCCGTTCCTGTCGGCCGCGGCTACCCGGTTTTCTTGGGGGCGAAGCCGGTGATGTAGGGGCGGGCCACTTCCACCCGCACCTTGTCGGCCACCTCCAGGGTCACCATCTGCTCGGTCATGCTGGTAATCTCACCCACCAGCCCGCCGGCGGTGAGCACCCGGTCCCCCCGCTTGAGGTTGTCCAACAGGGCCCGGTGTTCTTTGCCTTTGCGCTGCTGGGGCCGGATGAGCAGGAAGTAAAAAATGGCCACCATCAATACCATGGGGAGCACAAAAGACCACATGGGGCTCTCCTGAGCGCTCGCCTGGCCGGCGGCATGTGCCCAATTAACCACCAGAATTTCCTCCATCTGCATGATTTACGTCGAATTCCCGACAAAAGGCGGCAAACCGGTCCTCCGCCAGCGCCTGCCGCATCTGTGCCATCAGGTCAAAATAATAATATAAATTATGCAGAGTCAAAAGGCGATAGGCCAGCATCTCCCGGCACAGAAAAAGATGGCGCAGGTAGGCCCGGGAAAACCCCCGGCAGGCGACGCAGCCGCACTGTTCGTCCAGCGGCCGGGGGTCCCGGGCGTAGGCCGCATTTTTAATGACCAGGCGTCCCCAGCGGGTGAAGGCCATGCCGTTGCGGGCGTTCCTGGTGGGGAGGACGCAGTCGAAGAGGTCCACCCCCCGGGCCACTCCCTCCACCAGGTCCCGGGGGGTGCCCAGGCCCATGAGGTAGCGGGGTTTGTGCGGCGGCAGCGCCGGCGTGGCGGCCTCCACCATGGCCAGGGTGAGCTCCTTGTCCTCCCCCACGCTCAGGCCCCCCAGGGCGTAGCCGGGAAAGTCCAGCTCCGCCAGGGCCTGGGCCTGCTCCCGACGCCACTCCGGGACCATGCCGCCCTGGACGATGGCAAAGAGGGCCGCCTCGCCCCGCCAGGCCGCCCGGGACCGCCGGGCCCAGCGCTCCGTCAGGTCCATGGCCCGGCGCACCTCCGCCTCCGGGCAGGGGTAGGGCGGGCACTCGTCCAGACACATCATGATGTCCACCCCCAGGGCCTCCTGCAGGGCCACCACCTGCTCCGGGGTGAGGAAGTGCCGGTCGCCGTTGAGGTGCGAGCGGAAGGTGACCCCTTCCTCGCTGATGGTGCGGAAAGGCGCCAGGCTGAAAATCTGATAGCCCCCCGAGTCGGTGAGGATGGGCCCCGGCCACTGCATGAAGCGGTGCAGGCCCCCCATCTCGGCGATGAGCTCCACCCCCGGCCGCAGGTACAAGTGGTAGACATTGCTCAGGAGGAGGGACGCCCCCACCTCCTGCAGTTCCTGGGGCGTCATGGTCTTGACCGCGCCGTAGGTGCCCACCGGCATGAACGCCGGGGTGGGCACCACCCCCCGGGAAGTGACCAGTTCCCCCAGCCGGGGGCCGGCGGGAGACTCAGCGTGAATCAGTCTGAAGGTAACCATGAGGCGCATCAGCAGGGGGCCGCAGCGGGGAGACGCAGGCGGCGGCCCATCATTTCAGGCTTGGCCCTGCGCATCTTCCCACCCGTCCTCCCGGCTTCCTCTCCCGTAAGTGCAGGCCGTCTCGCCGACGACTTCCGTAAGGATACCTTAATCCTCGGGAAATCATAGTCACCTGCGCCCCTTCGGCCAGGAAGCCCGCGAGCAAGGAATATATCACATATCCGGGCTTCAGGCGCATAGCCCCATGGTAAGTTCATATTGACTTTCTGTCTGTCTTCCGGTTGCTCTTGCTTGATTAACCTTCATATCCTCTTGTCACGCCGATACGGAATCAGAAGGCTCTCGCAAACCATAACCGCTACCCCGGCGCCGCTCTCGGGAGCCTCGCCGGAAAAATCTCACCGAATGAGACAGGTGTTCATAAATTACTGGACAGCCTGAGAGGGCCGTGATATAGGGGGTCCAGGAAATTCTGGCAAGGATGCCGGAGAACTGGGGAGGAAGCCCGCCGAACATGGATTTTCGGGATGTGGGGGTAATCTGCCTCAACCTGGACGCCGAGGGGGGGTGCCCGGGTTGCCTCTGGCGGCAGTGGGACTCGCAGAGAAAGTGCTGTTGCAACGACCACAGCCCCATCTGCCCCTTGTACCGTCAGGAAATGATGCTGGCCCACTTCTTTGCGCCGCCCGCCCGGTCTCTCAGCCGGTCAGCGATCGGCAATGCGCCCGCAGCTTCCGGCTCAGCCGGTCCGCCCGTCGCAAGGGTTCGGGTAAGCGAAATCCTTTGAGGCAGCCCATCACCAGGTCCACAGCCTCCTCGAGGGTGCAGCGGTGCCCGGGAGAGAGATAGAGAGGTTTGACTCCCGTCCGGGTGCGCAGCACCAGTCCCACCACCTGTTCCTGCCACATTAGCGCCGTCTGCGACCCTTGAGCCGCGTCCGGCTCCCCAGCCTCCCCCAACAGCCGACTCTTGGCCACCCCCAGGGTGGGCAGGTCCAACAGGATGCCCAGATGCGAAGCCAGCCCCAGGCCCCGGGGATGGGCGACGCCCTGGCCGTCCACCAGAAGCAGGTCCGGGGCCCGGCCCAGACGCCGGCAGGCCGCGGCCAGGATGGGGGCCTCCCGGAAGCTGAGCAGGCCGGTGCGGTAGGGAAAGGGGCACAGACCGGAGACGGCCGCCTCCTCCACCAGTTCCAGCTCCGGGTAGGTGAAGACGGCCACCGCGCCGAAGATCAGGCGTTCTTCACGGTCGCAGACGGCGTCCGCGCCCCCCACCAGCCGGGGCCGCCGGGGGAGGGGCGTCAGGCGCACCCGTTGGCGCAGGACCTCTTGCAAGGCCCTGGCCTCAGGCGCGCCTAGGGGCCTTTCCCCCCATGGTTCACCCTCCCCGGCCGCCTCCAGGTAGAAATCCCCCGCTTGCTTCACGAGTCAACCTCTGCTACCGGGGTTCCCGTGTTTACCATCTTGCAACGTGCATGGCCCAAGTTCCGCAGGGTGTGTCTTAAGCGCCATTGCCGGGGGTTAGCGGCGGTCGCGGAGGCCCGACCCATCGGCCTTTTCATGTGAGCTTCTTGAAAAACTTACGGACAGCATTACGATTTCCGAAAAATCATGGTGCGCGGTGCGCACCCTACAGAATCCTCCGATGTTCTGGTCCCCGCGTAGGGTGCGCACCGCGCACCATGAAAGAGGTTGGCATCTTGCAGAGCGTTTTCAAAACCGCCGCCCTTTCCTAAGACAAAAGGAGAATTTTGCAAGACCCTCATGTGTTACGGGTTTTATTCCCCCTCCCACCGGGAGCTGAGCATCACCCACAAGTGACGGGGAAGGGATGAGGAGCAGCGAAAACCTCGTTCCCAAGCTCCTGCTTGGGAACGCAATGCTCCCGAAGCTACTGCTTCGGACAGTAGTCCTAAGGCGCGCCGCGCACGCCGGGGCCGGCGGCCGCAGGCCGCCCTATCTCCTGCCCTTCACGACGTCTTTTCTGTCCGGGGCGCCGGACGCAGCCTGATGGCTGCGGCTACCAAAATAACCATGCAGCAGGGCGGCGGCCATAGGCCGCCCTTGACCATATCCCCATTTATTGTCGGTTCACCGGAGATTGCCGGAAGCCCATCGATATGCTGAAGAAGAGTTCTTTTCCCGTTCGGAGGCGGCCCCCGGACCGCAATCTACCACCTGCGGGCGGCAACATGGTATAAGTAAGCCCAAGCCTTACTGGGAAGTGTGCTCCTTAAATGTGCATCTGAAGGGAAGTCGGCCAGGGGTTCTCCTTACGCGCATGCCTAAAAAGAAGCCTTTCCCCACCCGCCGGGGAGGCCCTTCCGCCGGTCCCCGGGGCGGCGTCCTCCTGGACTCGCAGGAGGTCGCCGCGGCTTTGGAACTCCTCCCCAAGGGGGCCCGGGAATTGGGGTTGCACCTGGAGGCCGCCGTCCTGGCAGCCTTCCGCCTTTACCTCGAAGAACTGGGCCGCTGGAACGCGCGCATCAACCTAACCGGCCTCAGAACCCCCGGGGAGGTGGTGGTCAAACATTTTCTGGACTCCCTGGCGGTGCTGCCGTTTTTGGGGGAGGCCGACTCCCTGGCGGATGTGGGGGCCGGGGCCGGCTTTCCGGGGGTGCCGCTGAAGATCGTCCGGCCGGAGTTGCGCCTCACCCTGGTGGAGGGCCGGGGCAAGAAGGCGGCCTTCCTGACCTACCTGATGGCCATCCTGCACCTGAAGGAGGTGACCGTGGCCGCCGTGCACCTGACCCCGGACCTGGCCGCCCGGTGGGGTCCCGACTATGGGGCGGTGGCCACCCGGGGCGCCCTGCCCCTTGCCCGCTTTTTTACCCTGGCGGCCCCCTTATTGAAGCCCGGCGGCCGCCTTCTGGCCCTCAAAGGGCCCAACCTGCCCCCCTCGGAACTGGAGCAGGCGTCCATCCTGGCCCCCACCCTGAACCTGACCCCCCCGGCTCTCCACTCCTACCGTCTACCCCTCACGGGCGCCCCCCGGTTGCTGGTGGCGGCCGGTCGGCTGCCTGAGTAGACGGCTGCCGGGACATATCACCATAATCTCCCCCCCAACCATCCTTTGCCCATGCTTTGGTTGAACCGAGGCTCGGGGCCGCCGGTCAGCTATCCCGCGGCCCGGTCCACCCGCTCCACTTTGCCGTCCTTCTGGAAGGTGATGGTGACGAATTCCGTCCGGACCTCCGTGCCTTCCTTGGTCTCGCGCTGTTTGTCCAGGCGGTAGACCAGTTGCTTGGCCCCCTGGTAATCGGCGGAGGTGCGCCAGGGCTGGCCCAGCAGTTCCAGAACCTCGGCCTCCCGGGTCTCGCCGATGACTATCTTCTCCAGGGACGCAGGGTCACACAAGCCCTGCCGGTCCCGGTGGGATTTCACCGCGGCGGCCACCACCAGGGTGGGGATACAGGACGCCGTCTGGCTGAGCGCCACCAGGAGCCCCAAAATGAGAACCAGATACCGTTGCATGACTGCCTCCTCTGTGGTTATCACCATCCGGATACCCGGCAGCCCGGGAAAAGGCCCGGAATACCCTTTTGTCCAGGATGGATATTTTATAAAATTGTCGGAAGGACACAGGAAACTTCAGATTGCCGAAGCAATTTCCGTGCCGGACAGCCGGGAGCGGCCCCCCGCCGGCCCCTTCCCGGGGACGTGAAAAGTCAGGTATTCCATAGGTCTGCATCGGGTTCCGGGGCCGAAATCTTGAATTCTGCCGGCCAGGGCGCCGACATGACAGAGCCGGGCTGGAGGAGGAACCGGAACCACGGTCGGAAAAGAAGAAAAATTACCCCCTTGCTGTTCACTTGTTCATAAAATGAGAAAAGCGCCATGCCGCTCCAGCCAGTCATGCTCCTGCTGGCCGTCATCCTCAGCCTGTGGGCGGCCGCGCCGCTCCGGGCCGCCGATCCTTACACCGCCGACCGGGAGCGCATGGTGGCCAGGCAGCTCAAAGGTCGGGACATCACCGACCCCAGAGTGCTGGCGGCGATGGGCCGGGTGCCCCGCCACCGCTTCGTGCCGGAACACCTGGCGCCCCTGGCGTACAGCGACATGCCCCTGCCCATCGGCTCCGGGCAGACCATCTCCCAGCCTTACATCGTGGCCCTGATGACCCAGTGGGCCGAAGTCAAGACCGGCGACAAGGTCCTGGAGGTGGGCACCGGCTCGGGCTACCAGGCCGCGGTGCTGGCCGAACTCACCGGACGGGTCTACTCCATCGAACTCCTGCCGGAGCTGGCCCGGGCCGCCGCGACGCGCCTGCAGGAACTGGGATACGGCGCCGTCCGGGTGCGCACCGGCGACGGCTACGCCGGCTGGCCGGAGGAGGCTCCCTTCGACGCCATTCTGGTGACCGCCGCCGCACCCGAACCGCCCCCGGCCCTGGCCGCCCAGCTCAAGGAGGGCGGACGCCTGGTGGTCCCCGTGGGACCCCGGAGGCAGGTGCAGCAGCTTCTCCTCCTCCGGAAAAAATCCGGCAAACTGGTGGAGGATAAACGTCTGCCCGTGATGTTCGTGCCCCTGGTGCCGGGGAGTGAAACAAAGAAGTGAGGGCTCGCAGGAGCCGCTTTCCCGGCCCCACCCACAGAAAACGCTTCTCATGAGAAGCAACTGCGAGGAGGTAGGCAAAATGGAAGATTTGTTGCTTAAAAAATATACGCGCAGAGATTTCCTGGGAAACACTGCCAAACTCTGTTTCTTGGTCGGGATGCCTTCAATCTTCCTTAATTGCACTGAAACGGAATCCTCCATTAACGAGCCAAGGACTCAATTTGAAAAGATTGGTAAAACCGGCTCTGATTTTGAACCGGCGTATCTGCAACTTCATAAAACGGGGGAACTGCAAAAGCGGGCGGAAAAACTCTGGGCCATGATGGAAAGTTGCCGGCTCTGTCCAAGGAAATGCGGAGATAATCGTCTCCGGGGAAAGAGCGGAGTCTGTCGCGCTCCCGGCGCCGCACTTATTATTTCGTCGTATCACGCGCACTTTGGGGAAGAAAGACCGCTGGTGGGGAAAAACGGTTCAGGTACGGTCTTTTTTTCCCATTGCAGTTTACGGTGTGTCTTTTGTCAAAACTGGACAATCAGCCATTTCGGCAGAGGCTCTGAAACAGACATTGATGGACTTGCCGGAATGATGCTGCGACTGCAACAAAAAGGGTGTCACAATATTAACCTTGTCACCCCCACCCATTATTCCCCCCACATCCTGAAAGCTCTTGATGTGGCCGCAGGCAAAGGATTGCGCCTCCCGGTTGTTTACAACACCTGTGGATGGGAGCGCCTTGAAATACTCAGGCTGCTTGACGGAATTGTCGATATTTACCTCCCTGATTTCAAATATTGGGATAGCGCCATGTCGGCTAAGTTTTCTGCCGGGGCGGAGGATTATCCTGAAATTACCAGAGAGGCAATTTTTGAGATGAACCGGCAGGTGGGCGTGGCCAAACCTACCAAACAGGGCCTCATGCAAAGAGGACTGATGGTTCGGCATCTGGTGATGCCAAATAATACAGGCGGTTCGGAAAAAATTATGGAGTGGATCGCGACAAATCTGCCCCAAAATACGTATGTCAATATCATGGCTCAATACACCCCGGCTCACCAAGCTTTTAATTATCCGGAAATATCTCGGAGAATAACCAGCGAGGAATATCGAAAAGTTGTCCGCAAGGCCAAAGATCTGGGGCTTACCAATCTTCAGATTCAGGGATTTGGCTGGCTGTAATGACAAACGCCTTTGGCCCTGAGCCCCTGGCAAATTTCAGCCCGGATTATGCCTCTTAAATTGATGAAAATAGCCTAACTATATGATATAAAGAGGCATATTGGCAAATCAGGGGTATCCACGGTCCCCGCTAATGGTGAAAACCAAGAAGAGGCCATCCGGCCCGATGTTAACAGGGCCATCATGATGGATTTCCGGGTCGCTGCCATCTCCTCCGACACCGGGTTCATCCTCCTGTGTGAGGTCGACTAGCGTTTCAGGATCATCGACCCCAGGAAAGAATGCCTGCAAGATCTGCGATCGCCTGCTCTTACGAGGCATTCCTTGGGGCAGCTAATGCGTCAGAGGGTTTACCAGATGGCCGCCGGTAATGAAGGTTGCAACGACGCCAGTGCTGTCCGGTAGGGATTTTGCAGTTTCCTGTTTTTTCAGCCCCCTCCCCACGGTGGGAGGGGGTTGGGGGAGGGGGGCGAATAAGGCAACTGCCTGTCATTCCGAATAATTTCGCCACCACCACCCCGGCCCTCCCCCATCAAGGGGGAGGGCGCCTGAGACGAAGGCTATTGCTACTGCGTTCAGTAGTCCAACAGTCCTTTCATTTTCCCCCCTTTGCTAAAGGGGGGTCAGGGGGGATTTGTCAGTATTTGTTAAGGGTTAATCAATAATTCCACGTAGTAGGAATAGGCAAAGCCCTGACCCGAATACGCTGGTGTTCAAAGATGATGACGCTCCCCTGTTCCAGGGCCTCAGTTATAGTGGTTAGATTGGCAAGCAACAGGGCTAGTTGTTGTTCGGGACGTCGTTCAGCACCTCGCCGAAAAATAATGACACAGGGCTTGTTGAAATGCCATAAGGCCAAGAGGGTGCCGAAATCCGTGTCGGCGGAAACGATTATTCTGTCTTCCTCCAATGCCCTTGCAAATATTTCGGCACCATCGGCGGCCTGCAGACTAAAATCCCGAACATGGACCGCATCAAAGCCGAGGTCCTGCAAGCCCTTGGCAACCAAAGGAGACAAGGCATTATCCACCAAGAATTTCATGGGACCAGGACGATGGGCAACCCCGGCTCCCGGACCGCCTCCGCCGCATAGCGCAGGGCTTCCTTGATGTCCTCGGGTTCAAGATCGGGAAACGCCGCCATAATTTCCTCGTTAGTCATACCGTCCGCCACCATCGCCAGCACGGTAGCTACGGGGATACGCAGGCCCCGGATACAGGGCATCCCTCCCATTTGCCGTTCATTGACGGTTATCCTGGTAAATTGGGGCGCCATGATTATAGATCTCCTGCAATTTTCCTAATAAAAAAGCCCGACTTTGTCACGAAATTAGGGACAGACACCTTTTTCGTAAATATTTTCTAAATAACCGCGTAGCAAAATTCGAATTTTATGTCATAAAAAACCCCGCCTCCTTTCCGAAGGCGGGGTTGGGCTATGAAATCAACTCTGGCGGCGTCCGATCTTTCCACACAGGAAGCGTGCAGTATTGTCGGCGCTGAGAGGCTTAACTGCCGAGTTCGGGATGCGATCGCAAAAACACACCGGCGGGACGCCGGTGCCACCAACAACAAGTGAATATAGGGGAGAAGTCCTTAACAGTTTCCGAAGGCAAAGGCAAAATGGTCAAGCCGCCCGGCCGATTAGTAACCAGGGCCGCAGGGAGGGAAAACGCAGCGCCTCCCGCCGTTTCGGTCTTCCGGACCGTGAATAAAAACGCGCCCCCCAAAGGCAGGCGCGTTTTTCATAAGGCATGATTTTTCTGCAAGCTAAATGATGATGGCGGGATGCGCTGCGCTTTCCCGCCCTACATTTTTCCCGCCTTACATCTCTACATCTCTCACGACTTCTTCTTCAACTGGTCGGCCACGGACTGGATGGCGGCCTGGACCCGGGCCGGGTCGCCCAGATAGGTGGAGCGGATGGGCGTCAGGTCGTCGTTCAGTTCGTACACCAAGGGGATGCCGGTGGGGATGTTGAGGGAGACGATCTTGTCGTCGGGGATGTGGTCCAGGTATTTTACCAAAGCCCGCAGGCTGTTGCCGTGCGCGGCGATGAGCACCCGCCGGCCGGCCCGCACCGCCGGGGCGATGGTCTCGTGCCAGTACGGGAGGAACCGGGCCACCACGTCTTTGAGGCATTCGGTGAGGGGCAGGTCCCGGGCGGGCACCCCGGCGTAGCGCGGGTCCCGGCCGGGGCAGCGGGGGTCGTCGGCGGCGAGGGGCGGCGGGGGGATGTCGTAGCTGCGCCGCCAGATCTGCACCTGCTCCAGGCCGTGCCGCGCCACCGTCTCCGTCTTGTTGAGCCCCTGGAGCGCCCCGTAATGGCGTTCGTTCAGGCGCCAGTGGTGGTGGATGGGGAGATACATCAGGTCCATCTCCTCCAGGGCCAGCCACAGAGTCTTGATGGCCCGCTTGAGGACGCTGGTGTAAGCCACGTCGAAGACAAAGCCCTCCCGGGCCAGGACCTGCCCGGCCTCCCTGGCCTCCTCCACCCCCCGGTCCGAAAGCCCCACGTCGATCCAGCCGGTGAAGCGGTTTTCTTTATTCCAGACGGACTCCCCATGACGAAGTAAGACGATTTTTTTCACGTTGTCCTCACCTTTCCGGGTGTCATACCATTTTGCAGCCGAACGGTGGCACATCCCGGCCTGGAGGCCGGAACCAAACCGAAAAATGATACAATTACTTTGCCAAATCAATAAGATACAGATAAAATCTTGTTGAAAAAACCAGAAACTCAAATTCAGTAGCACAGGCTTCCCAGCCCGAGCAGGCGCAGGCTAAATGTTCAAGGCCGTTAAGGGCCCCCAAAGATGAAATTTAGAACAGCCGCGGCCGGCTGTTCTTTGAAAGAGCAGGCGGGGGGGCCTGCTCCACATTCATGAGCAAGGGCTTCGGTGGCGCGGGCATTCCCAAGGAATAGCTTGGGAGCGAGTACAGACTGCTCACCAATTACTCCTCACGGCTCACCGCTCACTAACCCCGCCTCCCGCGTCATTTCAGCTTGGGCTTTTTCACCCTGATTTTGTGGCCATAGGGCTTGCCGTGCACGCCGAGGTCGGCGGCCGCGGGCCGCCCTATGAGCTGCTCACCGCTCTCTGCGGCAAAGGCAAGTCGATCCTCACCGGCCCTCCCCCCGTCCTGCGCTCCCCCGGTCATTTCAGCTTGGGCTTTTTCACCCTGATCTTGTAGGCCAGCATCTGCCCCCGGTATTCCATGGCGCGGACGTGCACCAGGGCCCCCACCGTGGGTGGGCCGTGCTTCATGTTGATTTCCGTGCGGGGGGTGACGGTCACCCGGTAGCCGCCGATGACCCATTCCCCCACGAAGCCGTGTTGCGGCATCCATTCGATGAAGCCCTCGAAGGAGTGTTTCTGCAGGCCGGTGTCCGGGGGCAGTTGCGTCTCCTGAGCCTGGACGCCGCCGGCGGCGAGCCCCGCGGTCAGGGCCAGGACCAGAAGCGTCGCGAACATTTTCATGCCATTTCCTCCTGGGAGGGAAATACAAAGATTTTCAGGCACTCACCTCGGGACGCCACAGACCGATGGCCAGCCAGCCGCCTTCCCGGGGGGCGGCCCAAGTGAGGACGGTCCGGTCGGCCTGCACAGGAAAGAGCCGGCCTCCTGGACCCGGCTCGGGTTCCCCCACCACCACCTCCCGGGGCGCCAGACGGTGGAAGCCCACCCCCAAGGCCTTGAGGGCGGCCTCTTTCAGGGCCCAGAGGAGGGCTGCGGCCTGCCGGGGCCGATTCTCGGTGAGGCGCAGGGCCAGGTTGAATTCCCCGCTGCGAAAGACCCGGGCCAGGGGGTAGGGAGGGGTGAATTCCTCGGGTCGGGTGGCGTCCACCCCCACCCGGCCGGTGAGGCTCACTGCGCCGTAGAGGCGCCCTCCCGCCTCACTGAAGGAGACGGCAGGGCCGGGTTTGCCTCCCAGGCGGAGCAGGGGCTGTCCCAGCGGGCCGCGCTCCAGACGGAACCGGGGCCGCAGCTCCTGGGGGTGCGTGATGGCCCCGGCGCTTTCCAGGGTGGCCAACAGAAATGACACCAGGTCTTCTTTGGTGACCGCCAGGGACGGAGCGCTGCAGTAGACCACCGGACCGACCCCGCCCCAGCCCGGCAGGCTGCCGCGGCCCAAGCCCAGGGGCATGAGGGGAGAAGAAAAGGATGGAGTCGTCCACAGGGAGTCCTCGGACATGGGACGTTCCTGTCTCGGAAAAGTCGGCAACGGGGGAGGTTCGCTCCCCCGGTCCTCCCGGCACCGGGCCTCAGGAGCCGAACCAGCGCAGATGAATGCCCCTCACCAACATGATGGTTTCGCCTGCGGGCGTGGACACCCGTCCGTTCCAGGCGTGGCCTTGTGCGTCCTGGGAAACCAGGCGGGTCTCCAGGATGACCTCTTCTCCGGCCCGGCAGCGCCGGCTGAAAAGGATTTCGTCCATGCCCGCGGGGATGGTGACCCGGGTTTCGTAATCCTGAATGAGGAAATAGGAGCCCGCCAGATGCATCAGGGCTTCCAGCAGATAGGGCGAATACTGGTAATGATTCTTGGGGAAACCGGCGAAATCGGGCTCTTCCCGGTAAATCATCCTGCCCCGGAGGAAGCCGGGGCCGGTGCCGTCCACGCTCTCCATGACGCGGTACCGGCCGGCGAGACCGCCCCGGTCCTGGTACCAGCTTTCCACCTTCTCCCGGCCGATGGAGGGGGTGGTGAACTGGTCCCCGGGCACCGGAAACCCTTCAGGAGGAACGAGGGGCTCGGCGCCGGGAGTCAGCACCACGTCCCCTTCATAATAGCTGGACCACCGCTCCAGGAGCCGGCCGGTGGCGGTCAGTTCCTGGCCGGAGATGCTCACCCGGCAGACGGTCCGGCCGTCGCCGCTGGTCAGCCGGCGGCAGAGGATGCGCACTTCCCGCTCCAGGTCGGGGGGCACCTCAAACACGTCCAGGTAGCGGACGTTCCGAAGGCCCAGCGGAGTTAGATGGGGATAGAGGACGCGGGCCGCTTCCAGGAAGGTTTCTACGGCCATGATGCCCGAAACGATGGGGTGCTTGATGAGGCGGAAGGGCTGGTGGTCCGGCAGCCAGAGGTCAAAGGCCAGGGAGAGGCGGCGGCCGGCCTCCAGCACCCCGGCGCCCGGGGACAGCCCCCGCACCTCCTGAATCATGGGGAAATCCTCAGCCTTGAAGGCGAAGCCACCGGCTCGCCCGCCGGCGGCGGCGGTCGGAGGGGCTGGAGCCAGCCTCACGGCGGACACCGGCGGCAGGTGCCGCACGGGCATCACCCAGGTGTCGGCCGCAGGGCCCAGGGCCAGCTCCTTAAGACAGAACTGGGCCATGTCGTCCACCGGCAGATAAGCCTGGTCCATGCCCCTGAGTTTCAGGAGCTCCCGCATCTCCGGGGTGTCGGCCATGCCGGCGCCTTCCAGGGGAGGGAGGAAGAAAGCCCTGGGCTTGGGCAGGCCCTGGGAGGCCAGGGTTGTCAGGAAGGCGGCCAAAGCCCGGTTGCCGGCGGCGTAATTGACCTGCCCCAGGTTGCCCAGGGCTCCCACCACGGAGCAGAGGCCCATGAAGAAGCGCAGGCCGTGTTCCCGGGCCGGACGCCAGAGGTTGAGAGCGCCGTTCAGCTTCAACGCCACCACCCGGCGGAAGTCGTCGGGGTCCAGGCGCTCCAGGAAGCCGTCCCTGATGACGCCGGCCCCGTGGATGATGCCGTCGATGCGGCCCCAGCTCCGGACCACCTCGTCCATAATGCGGTCCACCTCGCCCGCGTCGGTGACGTCGCCGGAGAAATAGACCGCCTCTCCTCCCAGGCGGCGGATTTCGGCCAGGGTGTGGGCCACCTCCAGGGAGGCGGCGAGCCGGGCCTCCTGCCGCTCCCGGGTCTCGTCCGGGCCGGCGGCGGGGCGGCGGTCCAGAAAGCGTCGGGCGGCCTCCTGGGGACACAGGCCCTGGGACAACAATTCCTCGGCCGGCAGTTTCTCGTCCAGAGGGGTCCGGCCCAGGATCGCCAGCCGGGTCTGGAAAGGCGCCAGGGCCAGGGCCAGGTGAGCCGTTACTCCCCGGGCCCCCCCGCTGATGACGATGACGTCCCCCGAGGCGGGCCGCCAGTCTGGAGCCGCAGGAAGTGTCAGGGGTTCTTCCACCACCATCCGGGTGAAGGCCTGGTGGCCCCGGCAGCGCAGGTCCACCAGGGGCTGGTCCAGGTCCAGGGCGTGGGCCAGGGCCTGGGCCGCATCGGTGGTGGCCTCCAGGGCCAGGCTGCGCCACAGCAGTGACGGGTATTCATGCACCGCCCCCAGCACCAATCCCGTCAGCCCTTCGGCCAGGACGTGCGGCGCGCGGTCCGGACGCACCTCCCGGCTCACCACCAGACAGAGGCGGCGGGACGGGGAGGTGAGGAAGGCCTGGAGGATGAGGAAACAGGAGGTGAGCAGGTCCGTCACCTCCTCCAGGGCCAGGTCGCCCAGGGCCTCGCCGTCCAGGCAGAAGACCAGGCCGGCCAGGGAAGGGAGCTCTGCCAGATGTGCGGCTGCCTCTTGGGCGGCCTCGAGGGAAAGAGCCCCTCCGGGGACGTCCAGGGGCGCAACCGAGCCGCCGCTCTGACCGTTCAGGGCGGCGGTCACCGACGCGGCCAGGGTTGCCGAGCCGGCCAGGGAGAGGACGGCCAGACTCTGGTCGGCCTCCAGTCGCAGGCTATTGGTGGAAGGAGCGTCCAGCGCCGCCTCCCGGAAGACCAGGCGCCGCAGGTCATCGGGCCGGGCCGCAGTCGATTGATGGACCGGGGCCTCGGGCCGGGCCGCCGGCGTGGGAGGGGGAACCCCCTCCTGGGCGCCGTCCCGGGCCACCACGAATCTGATACGCTCGGCCAGCTCGGCGATGGTGTTGACGCCGACAAAATCCTCCACCCGGACGGTGATGCCGAATTGCCGGCGGGCCATATCCATGATGACCGGCAGGCGGCTGGAGCGGATGGCCAGGTCCCGACGGATGTCCAGGTGGGGCTCCAGTTCCTCCCGCTCGTACCCGGTGGCGTCCATGATGATGTGGATGACTTCCTCCAGGTAATCCCGCGGTCCGTCGTCCTGCCGGGTTGCCGCCGGCTGGGAGACTGGCGCCGGGGCCGGGGCCGGAGGGGCGGCGGGCGCCGCGGCGGGGCCGGGGTCCGCAGACAACCCCATGATCCGGGTCAGACGGGCTTCGTCGAAGGTGGGGTCCACCTCCCGGCGCACCGCCTCGATGATGGCGGGCTTCAGAAGGGTGCGGATGAGATGATCCACCTCCCGCCGGACGACCTCGGCGGCCGGATCAGCGGCTGGGGCCGGCGGTGGAGGCGGGGATGGGGCCTGGGGCAGCGGGGCCGAAGGATACCTCACCGGCCGGGGGGGCCGAGGGGGCTCCAGGTGACCCTCGGCATAGAGCCGGGCCAGGGCGGCGCGGCAGGCGGCCGCCTCCTCTTCAGAAGAGGAGGTGGGCAGGCAGACGGCCTCGGGCAGGGTGGCGGCCACCAGCTGGCACAGGGTGTCCTTGGGACCCACCTCCACGAAGGTGCGGACGCCGAACCGGTGCCAGAGCGCCTCCACGTTCTCCTGCCAGCGCACCGGGTTTTCCAGGTGGGCCAGGATGAGGCTGCGGATCCCGGCGGCATCCTCCGGATAGGGACGACCGCTGGTGTTGGAGAGCACGGGCAGAAGCGGGGGGTTAACCTCCAGACCATCCAGACAGGCGGCCAGCTCCTCCCGGATCACCCGCATCAGCGGGGAATGGAAGGCCATGCTCACCTTGAGCAGGCGGGTCCAGTGGCCCTCCCGCTCCAGCTCTTCCTGGAGAGGCAGGATTTCATCCCGGGAGCCTCCCAGCACCACCTGCCTGGGGGAATTGAGATTGGTGAAAAAGAGCCGCTCCCGGCCCGACACCTTGGCGGCCAGCACCGTCTGGGGGGCGTCCGTGGCCAGCATGAGGCCCGGGTCCGGGCATTGTCGGGCCGCCCGGTCCATGAGCTGGGCCCGGAGGACCATCAAACGGAAGCCGTCCTCGGGGGAAAAGATGCCGGCCAGGGTGAGGGCGGTGAGTTCCCCCAGGCTGTGCCCCGCCAGGGCCGCGGGCTTCACGCCCAGGGAGGAGAGGAGACCGGCCAGGGCGTATTCAAAGGCGAAGAGGGCGGGCTGCTGGAAGAGGGTCTGTTGCAGCTTGGCCTCGTCGGCGTGGAACAGCACGGACAGCAGGTCGAACTGGGCCAGGGGGGCCAGGCGCTCCAGGGCCTGGCGAAATACCGGAAAGGCCTCGGCCAGGCCCCGGCCCATGCCGGCAAAGAAACTGCCCTGGCCGGTAAAGATGAAGGCCAGAGGCGGCGTCGGCCGATCCGCCGGGCTGATGAAGACGCCCTGCCGGGCCGCCTGGCGCACCTGCCGGGCCGTCAAGGGACCGTCGGCGGGCGACAGGGAGGAAATGCGGGTTTCGGCCTGGCTCAGGTCCGGGGCCACCACCCCCAGCCGATAGGGAGTGCCGGCCACTTCGGCGCGGCAAAAGACCACCCCCGCCGGTTCCGCGGCCGCCTCTTCCGGGGCGGGAGTGGTGGGGGACACCAGGACGACGCCGACGCCGTCCAGGGACTCCTCCATCTGGACCACGTAATTGGCGCCGCCGAACCCGAAGGCGTTGACCATGAGGCGGCGGGGGTGCGCGGCCGGCCGCCGCCAGTCCTCCGGTTGGGAAGGCACGAGAAAGCCCTGCCGCTCCAGGTTGATCTCCGGGTCAGGCACCCGATAATTGAGGGTGGGGGGAAAGACCCCGGCATTGAGGGCCATGATTCCCCGGATGAGACTGTTCACCCCGGAGGCGCCCAGGGTGTGGCCGATCTGGGACTTGAAGGAGGAGATGCGGGTGCGTTTGCCGCCGCCGTTGGGAAAGAAGCGGGAGAGGGCCTTGACCTCCTCCCGGTCGCCCATGACGGTGCCGGTGGCGTGGCACTCCACGAAGTCCACCTCTCCGGGGCCGTAGTCCAGGTGGCGAAAGGCGCCCCGGATGGCCAATTCCTGGGTTTCGCTGAGGGACTCCACCATGCCCTGGTTGCTGTTGGAGGCGCCCACGCCGGTGATGGCCGCATAGATGCGGGCGCCCCGTCGGCGGGCCACGGACTCCCGCTCCAGGACCACCATGCCGCCCCCCTCTCCCAGGACGATGCCGTCCCGGCTGAGATCGAAGGGACGGCTGGCCTCCCGGGGCGGATAGGCGGCGCCGGAGATCCCGGCCAGCACCCCCAAGGCGGAAAACTCGATATAATGCGCCGGGGTGAGGAGTTCCTCGCCGCCGCCCACCACGGCCGCGTCCAGCAAGTCGTTGTGAATCATCTGGATGGCGGTGAAAATGGCCACCAGGCTGGTGGCGCAGGCCGCGGAAACGGAAAAGCAGGGCCCCATGAAACCATACTGGTTGCTGATGAAGCCCCCCGCCGCGCAATTGAGGCGCCCGAGCAGGGTGGTGTCGTCCACGGTGAGACGATTGGCCTTGAGCTGCCGCTCGGCGGCCTGCTCCAGCTCGGGGGTGAAGGGGAGGATGGTTTTCAGGGATTCCACAATTTTGGATGAGGAAATGCCGATCACCAGATCCACCAGGGTGCTGGCGGATTCGCCCGAATTCTGGGAGATGAGCACGCCGATGCGTTCCCGGGGCACATCGCTGGACAAGATGCCCGCATCCAGGATGGCTTCCTGGGCCAGGTGCAGAGTAAGCCGGGTGGATTCGGCCATGGTGCGGAAATCCTGGGGCGGGATGCCCAGCGACTTCCGGGAAATGGCCAGATTCTGGAAGGCTCCCACCTTGCAATAGGTCTTTCCCGCAAGGCCGGGGGTGGGATCGTAAATAATACTATGGTCCCAGCGCTGGGGCGGGATTTCGGTGATGCCGGAGTCCAACCGGAGTGCCTGCTGCCAGATTTCCCGGGGCGTGTTGCCCAGGGAATTCACCAGGGCGATGCCGGTGATGGCCACCCGCTCCCGGCCGTTGCCGGGGTCGGCCCGCCGGGCCCCCGGCCGCACTGCGGGCGCCTGATCCCCCAGGTGCGGCAGGGTGAGGGGACCGGCCGCCAAGTCCTGGTGCAGTTCCGCCACCGACATGGGCCGGTGGATGAGTCCGGCCACGGCGCCGCTCATGAACTGGCCGTCCTGCAGGCAGGTGGCCTCATCGCGCCGCGGTCCCTCTCGCTCCTCCATGCCCCGGGCGGCCAGGTGCAGGCTCCGGGCGGTGAGGGACTCCAGGCGTTGACGGAATCCCGCCTCGTCCTCCTGGCCGGCGAGGTATTGGCGCTCCAGGTCGGCAATGGCCTCCAGCCTGGGGGTCATGAGGGAGCGCACCCGGAGGCCCACACTCTCCCCGGTGACACGGGTCTGGCCGGGCGCAGCCTCCAGCACCAGACGCTGATAGAGCCGACTCAGGGCGCCGGTGTCGACGATCTCCCGGGTGGCGAGATAGGCGGTGCCCATCTGCACCGCGTCGGCGCCCAGCATGGCGGCCCGGAAAGCGGTCTCCCGGTTGTAGATGCCCCCGGCCAGCACCAGGCGGCGGTTCCGGAAGAGCTCCGGTTCCCGGCGCCTCAGCTCCAGGGCCGCCTGGGCCAGGGTCAGGGTGGAGTGGGAGCCCACGTGGCCGCCGGCTTCCTGGCCTTCCAGGACGATCCAGCGCACCCCGCCCTCCAGGGCCAGGCGCAGGAGCCCCTCGTCCGCGGCGATGTAAATGACTTCCAGGCCTTTTTCCCGGAGCCGCACAGCCTGTCCGGGTTCGCCCGCGGCCACCACCACAAAGGGAGGCCGGTGGTCCTCAATCCAGCCAAGCTGTTCGTCCAGATGCGGGTTTTCCGCCAGGGCCAGGAAATTGACGGCGTAAGGGTGCGCCCCCATGAGCTCGGCCAGATTGGGGAAGTCTTCCTCTATCTGCTGCCGATTGCGCAGCCCCAGGGCGATGGTGGGCAGACCCCCGGCCTGGGCCACGGCCAGGGCGAAGGCGGGGAGGTCGCTGATCCAGGTCATGGCCCCCTGGATGAAGGGATGGACGGCGCCCAATTCCCGGGCCGCGGGACTGTTCTGGTAGCAGTTCTGCAGATGCGGGGCTTCCCGCAGGAGCCGGGTCACTTCGGCGGAGAAGTTGGCCAGGGCGAAGGCGGAGGTCTCCCCGAAGCGCTCGGCGAATGCCGGGGCAAAGGCCGCCTCGGGACCCAGGGGCGCCACCTGCTGACGGCCGAGATCGCCGGCCAGGGGGGAGACGGCTGCGGCCGCCACCTGCCGGGCGAAGTCCCGGCGCACCGCCGGGCTGAGGGGGCCGCCGCTCAGGGAGTGGGCCAGGTTTTCCAGCGCCCTGACGGAGGGGGAATTCCCCTTGTCGAAGACCCGGAAGGGGACTCCCAAGACGCCGCCGATGATGCGGGTGTGTTCGGGGCGCAGCCGGGTCAACAGGCGGCGGAGGGGTTCGGGGGCCTGGGCCAGATCGGTCATCCAGTGGAGACTTTCACAGACGACCCCCTGCGCGCCGGTGGCCAGAAAGGCGGCCGCCGCCTCAGGAGTGGCCGCCCCGCCCCAGATGACGAAGTCCGGGGCGCCGTCCCGTTGGAGCGCCAAATCCCGGGCGGCGGCGAAGAGAATGCCGGTGGTCTCGGCGGAGACGAACCCCGCCGCCTCGGAGCCCTTGAGGGCCGCGGCCCGAAGTGCGGCGCCTTCCCGGAACAGGAGGTCCAGAATCTCCAGCTCGCTGATGATGGGAATCACCGCGCACCGGCGGCTCACCTCGGCCATCCGGTTCAGGACTTCCGCCGGGGCGGCGTCGGCCAGGCCGGAGTGCCACTCCACCCAAAGAGTGGAAACGCCGGCGCGCTGCAAAAAGGGGGGCAACTCCCGCCCTAAGAGCTGGTGGAGGGAAATCTTCACCTCCTGGGCGCCGGCGGTTCTCAACCCTTCGGCCACGGCCGGCAATGCAGAAAACGACGCGTCAAAGACGGCGAGCGTCTCCGTCCGACGGGCCACCTCGATGATCTGGGGACTTCTTTCCCCCGGTTGCCAGACGAATCCCAGGCTTTTGCCGGCGCGGGCAAGCGGCATCGGCGTTTCCTCCGTCGAGGCCGTGTCCTCAGAAAGAATTAGCAAACCTTTTAATTCTGATTGATTTGATCCTCAAAAGTCAATCCGAGGGAAGCAAAATATCTTTAATAAATTCAGGAACGACTGAGAGTCGGCCTTCCCTCCGGCGCCGCTCCCGGATGACGGACACATCAGCGCCCGAGCCCGGGCTCCGGGCTCCCGAAAGGTGGAACCGACCCGGCGCGTCCGGGCTTCGGGCTGCCACAGTCCAGGGTCACGGGTCCATCCTGTATGATTCGCGGGGGAAGATGGTTTAAGAGAAAAGCGGGAAGCCCCGGCCCCCGGGCTCTTCTCTCACAGACCCTGACAGGCAGAAACCACCGGATGACGGCCGGTCCGGACGCGTCTTCCCGCCTGAGGTCCGCGGCTGCCAATCCCCATCCTCACCGAGGGATGGCAAAGGCCCGGGCCGCATCACCACTGACCTTGGCGTCGGGGTCGCACCCCCACCAAGTCGAGGGCTCAGGTTCCCCCTTTCCCTGGGCCGGCAGGTCGGGCCAGGGAATTTACTCCCCCTTAACAATATTTAGCACATAACCGTGAATCTGTCAGGAAAAAAAGGCGGCGGTGCGGCCCGGGAACGCCTCTTCAGGCCAAACGGCTGCGGAAGCGCATCACGCTCAGGAACAGCAGAGTCAACCCCAGGCCGGTCATGGCCGCCATCTGGGGCCACAGGGCCAGGAAGCCGGCATCTTTGAGAAAGACGCTCTGCACCACCACCACAAAGTACCGGAGCGGGTTGGCCAGGGTGAGGTGCTGGAAGAAGGGCGGCATGTTGGCGATGGGAAAGATGAGGCCCGACAACAGGATAGCCGGAGTGAGGAGAAAGGTGCCGGCCATCATGGCCTGCTGCTGAGTGGAGGACACGGTGGAGATGAAGAGGCCCAGGCCCACGGAATTGAACAGAAAAGCCAGCGTGCCCACGAAAAGCACCAGGACGCTCCCCCGGAAGGGCACCTCGAACCAGTACACTCCCAGCAAGGTCACCAGCGCCACGTCGGCCAGAGAGATGAGAATGAAGGGCACGGTCTTGCCCAGCAGAAATTCCACCGGCCGGATGGGCGTCACCAAAATCTGCTCCATGGTGCCGATCTCCTTTTCCCGCACCACCGCCAGGGCGGTGAGCATGAGGGAGACCAGCATCACCACCATGGCGATGACGCCGGGCACAAAGGCGGTGCGGCTGATGAGGTTGGGGTTGAACCAGGCCCGGGCCTCCACCGCCACGGGGGTCTCCAGCGAGACGGGCGGCTCCAGGCGGCGCAGGCGCTGCGCCAGGAGCTCCTGGGAGTAGTCCTGCACCACCAGGCTGGCATACTTGGCGGTGATGAGGGCCGCGTTGGAGTCGGTGGCGTCGATGATGAGCTGCAAAGAAGCCGTCTTGCCGGACTTGAGGCGCCGGGCGAAGTCGGGCGGGATGCGCACCGCCAGGGTGATCTCGCCCCGGTCCACCAGGTCCCGGAGGCGGGCCGGGTTGTCGATGAAGTGCTGCACCTGGAAATACTCGGAGGCCCGGAAACGGCTCACCAGATCCCGGCTGGCGGGGCTTCTGTCCTCGTCATAGACGGCGGTGGGCACGTGTTTCAGATCGAAATTGATGGCGTAGCCGTACACCACCAGCTGCACCAGGGGCGGCAAAAAAAGAAAGAGGCGCAGGCGCCGGTCCCGCCAGACCTGGATGAACTCCTTGAGCATGATGTGCCAGAGACGCCGCAGCATAAGCTCACCTGATCCGGCGGATGGACTTGGTCATGGCCGCAGTGAGGAGAGCCGCGGCAAAGGCCAGCAGCACCAGCGCCTCGGCCCAGAGGATTTCCAGGCCGATGCCTTTTAAATAGATGCCCTTGCTGATGGTCACCAGATAGCGGGCCGGCACCAGGTAGCTTATCAGCTGCAGCGGCAGGGGCATGAGGCGGATGGCGAAAAAGGCACCGGAGAGCAGCACCGCGGGCAGGAAGGTGATGAGCATGGCCATCTGGAAGGCCTGCAGCTGGTTATGGGAGGTGACCGAAACCAGCAGCCCCTGGCCCAGCACGACGATCAGGAAAATGGCGGAGAGCCCCACCAGCAGCAGCGCGCTCCCCCGGAGGGGCACGCCGAAGAGCCAGTGTCCCATGGCCATGGCCAGCCCCAGGTCCAGCAGGCCGATGAAGAAGTAAGGGCCCATTTTCCCGATTATCAACTCCGACTTGCGCACCGTGGTGGTCATGAGGCTCTCCATGGTGCCCCGCTCCACCTCCCTGACCACGGTGAGGGCGGTCAGGAGCGTGCCCACCATGGTCATGATGACCACGATCAGCCCGGGCACGATGAAATTGATGGACTCCAGGTCCTCGTTGAACCAGAACCGCACCTCGGTGGCCAGGGGCAGCTCCAGATGCGGATACCCCAGGCGGGCCAGGCGCTCCTGGGTGAAGCGCTGGTTGTAAGCGTTGGTCAGGGCCTGGGTGTAGCCCAGGACGATGTTGGCGGTGTTGGGTTCGGCGCCGTCCACCAGGGCCTGGAGGGAAGCGGTGCGCCCGGCCTTGAGATCCCGGGAGAAGCCGGGCGGGAACACCAGCGCCAGGCGCACCTCCCGCCCGGTGAGGAGCCGGTCCAACTCCCCGTAGCCGGAAGAGGGCGGGCGCACCTGGAAATAGCGGGACCCTTTGAACTCCTCCAGAAAAATCCGGGAAAGATGCCCCTGGTCCTGGTCGTAGACGGCCGTCGGCACGTGCTTGATGTCGAAGGTGAGGGCGTAGCCGTAGATGATGAGGAGCATGATGGGCAGCAGGATGACCAGGATGAGGCTGCGGGGGTCCCGGCGGATGTGCAGGAGCTCCTTGCGGAAGACGGCGGCGGTGCGGCCCAGGTCCATAACTCAGCCTCGCCGGTGTCGGGTGACCAGGGAGATGAAGGCGTCTTCCAGGGTGGGCGGGTTGCGCCCCAGCCGCCGGAGGGTGATCTGCCGCGCCGCGCAGGCTTCCCTGAGGGCCGACTCCGCCGCCGCCAGGGATGAGGTGGTGAGGTGGAGGCTGTCGCCGAAGACGGCTGCGTCCATGACCGCGGGGAGGGTGCGGGCCAGTTCCAGGGCCTCGGCCAGACGGTCCGGATAGACCACCAGAATCTGCTCCGGCATCGCCTCCTTGAGCTCCCGGGGAGTGCCCAGGGCAATGAGGCGACCCTGGTGAATGAGCCCCAGGCGGTCGCAGAATTCGTCTTCGTCCAGGTAGTGGGTGGTCACCAGGACGGTGACCTGCCGCTCCGCCATGGCATAGATGAGGTCCCAGAAGTTGCGGCGGGAGATGGGGTCCACGCCGCTGGTGGGCTCGTCCAGAAAGAGGATGGCGGGCTCATGCAGCACCGCCGCGGCCAGCCCCAGGCGCTGGCGCAGCCCCAGGGCTAGGTGGCGGGCCAGCTCCCGGCGGCGCTCGGTGAGCCCCACCAGCTCCAGCAGGGCTGCGGACCGCTCCCGCAGCCGCTTCCGGGGCAGGCCGTACACCCCCCCGAAAAAGGTGAGATTCTCCTCCACCGTCAGGTCTTCATAAAGGGAGAAGCGCTGGGACATGTAGCCGATCTGGCTCTTGATGCGGCGGTGGTCCCGGATGATGTCCAGGCCGGCCACGGTGCCGGAGCCGGAGGTGGGCAGCAGGTGCCCGGTGAGCATGCGGATGGTGGTGGATTTGCCCGCGCCGTTGGGGCCCAGGAACCCGAAAATCTCCCCCCGGCCCACCTCAAAGGTGACATTATCCACGGCCCTGAAGCTGCCGAAGTCCCGGGTGAGATCGGCGACCTGGATAGCCTTCTCCCCCACCGTCTCAATCTCCGTAGGTGCGCACGATCTGCACGAACAGGTCTTCCAGGCCGGGGGCGGCGGGGGCCAGGTGCACCTCGGTCAGGCCCGCGGCCTGGAGACTCGCCAGAATGGGGTCCCGGGCTTTTTCGGCGCTCTCCACCGTGACCATCAGGCGGTCCCCCATGGCCAAAGCCTGGCGGATGGCGGGGTGGTCGGCCAGCACCTTCCGGACGGTCCGCAGATCCGCCCCCCGCACCTCCAGGAGCTCCCCCGCGAAGGCCGCCCGGAGGGCGTCGGGGGTGTCGGCCACCAGCAGCTTCCCCTGGTGCATGAGCCCCACCCGGTGGGCCCGCTCCGCTTCGTCCATGTAGGCCGTGGACAAAAAGATGGTGATGCCGGTCTTCAGGAGTTCATAGAGGATCTGCCAGAATTCCCGGCGGGAGACGGGGTCCACCCCGAAGGTGGGCTCGTCCAGGAAAAGCACCTGGGGCCGGTGCAGCAGGGCGCAGATGAGCCCCAGCTTCTGGCGCATGCCCCCGGAGAGGTTGGCGGCCAGGCGGTCCTGGAAGGGGGCCAGGTCGGCGAAGGCCAACAGCTCGGGCACCCGCCGGGCCCGGTCCGCGGCCGACACCCGGTAGAGGTCGGCGTAAAAGGCGATGTTTTCCCCCACGGTGAGGTCGTCGTACAGGCCGAAGCGCTGGGGCATATAGCCGATGTGCTCCTTCAGGCGGTCGGCCTGGCGCACCGTGTCAAAGCCCAACACCCGGGCCCGCCCCTCATCCGGGTCCATAATGCCCACCAGCAGGCGCAGGGTGGTGGTCTTGCCGGCCCCGTCGGGACCCACCAGGGCAAAGGCCTCGCCCTGAAAGACCGTGAGGTTGAGGCCGTCCACCGCCACCCGTTTGCCGAAGCGCTTGGTGAGCTGCTCGGCCTGGACGTGAATGTCAGGACTTGGGGCTGTCAAGGGAGAGCCGGGCCTCCGCCGGCATGCCGGGTTTCAGTTCCTGGTTGGGGTTGGCCAGGCGGACGCGGAGGCGATAGACCAGGGTCACCCGTTCCTTGTAGGTTTCCACGGTCTTGGGGGTGAACTCCGCCCGGGGGGAGATGAAGGCCACGGTTCCCGCATACTCCTTGCCGGGGAAGGTGTCGGTGGTGACCGCGGCTTTCTGCCCCAGGCGCACCCGGCCCAAGTCTGTGGCCGGCAGATACCCCTGGAAAAACACCGTCTCCAGGTCCCCCAGGGTGACCACCGGGGCGCCCACCGCCACCACTTCGCCGGGCTGGGCGGCCCGCACCAGGACAATGCCGTTCACCGGCGAGGTGAGGGTGGCGTAGCCCAGGCGGATGCGGGCCAGTTTGAGCAGGGCCTCCGCGGCGCGGTGCTCGGCCTTGGCCGCGTCCACCCGCACTTCGGTCATGCGGGTCCTGGCCGGCAGGCCGTCCACAATCTTTTTGGCCTCCTTCTCCCGCTCCTCCGCGGCGCTGACCTCCTGGCGCAGGTACTGGTCATCCAGTTCCGCCACCACCTGCCCGGCCTTCACCTCCTGGCCTTCTTCCACCTTGATGGCGGCGATTCTCCCGGGCGCCAGGAAGGCCAGGTCCGTTTCCGTGACCTCGATGTGGCCCGACAGGCGCAACACTCCCGGGGAAGTGTCCCCCCTCTTCCAGAAAAAGGCCTGGGCCGTCCCTGCCAGGGTCGCCCCGATGAGCAGCGTGATGACCAGGATGCGCTTCACGGCGGTATTCTCCTCAGATGGCCGCCCGGCGGCGGTGGCCTGGTGCATGAAGGGCCGGAGAGCTTCGGCCCCCGGCCTCAAGATTATTTGTTAGCAGACTTGGGAGAGGGTGTCAATGGATTACAATCTTGAATCAGCATATGGTATTTACCTAAATAAATTAATAGGAGCATATTGCCTCAAAAGGTTCAAATGAGAAAAAAGATTTGTTTTTAATTACATGAAGTTAATATGGGAATAATAACACGCAAGTCTGACAAGATAACCTCCCCGGCAAGACCCCAACTATCATTGATTACTTTCGCTCCTCCCTCGGATTGCCCTATGAATGGTCTTCTCAACTTGTTCATTAGCACGGAAAAAGGTAATGTGGATATTAGGGTTCTTCTGGTAAAACACACGAAAAATCTCATCGGCAAAAGCTTGCCCTATAATTTCAACCCCCTCAAAATCAAGGATAATCTCCTTAAATTTTTCAAACCGCGCTAATAAACGCTTTGCCTGGGACCTGGAGACCAGATTTTCATCCCCATACCTGGCCAAAGAGACCGGGACGATGGTCTTGGTGAAGCCATAATCTTCACTGTCAGAAGAAAATTTATCACACACTTCTTTAACGGTACGGGGTGATGAAATGTCAATCTCCATTCCGACCAACGTACCCTGTTTTTCTTCAATTTCTCCAATTAACCAGTCGCCTCTCTCATTATGAAGAAAATATAATGCACCTGATAAAATTGAAAAATTATCGAACATGCGCGATGAAAAAAATATTCCTTCACCGGTATGGTGCTTTGGGTCCGTTGTCAATTTTCCCTTTGACAGTTCTAAAATCGCATGACGCAGGTCTTCCAATCCAAGTTCCTTCTGAATTTTTTTAAAGATTCCAACTCCGTCATCGAATATTTCTATTTTAATATCGACCACTGTGTAACATAATGATATCGTAGCATGTTTTGCCATGCTATGGTCAAGTACGTTATTAAACATCTCTGTAAACCCATAATGGCATATGTCTAGCACATTCTTAGGAATACCTCCCAAAACAGGCAGAACCTCCTGTCTCCACAATACATCCTCTTTTAAGTCCTTAGATATAACAATGAACTTCTCTTTCTCAATAATTGGTTTTAAGTGATACTGCCTCAGGCGAGTGCTTCCCTCGGCAATTATGAGGCCTTCTTCGATCATTTTCTGAAGATGCCGATGAACCGCTTGTCTGGTGAGATTAAATCGTTTCTCTATGAGGGAGACCAGATTTTTAGGATGCCGTCTAATCTGTTCAAGAATGAATTGTCTTATCTGTTTGCTCTTTTCCCTTTGCATCTCACCCTCTTTTGTCAACAAAGTTTCTATATATTGTCAACATGAATTTGCAGATTGTCAACAAATATATGCCTATAATCTGTCTATAAAAATCTTTTACAGGGTACGAACCGTGCATCATAACTATTTGTTACTTTTCATATTTTACGGTTGGGCCGTAGGCCTAGGTGCGACTGCTTAGAAGCCTTGGGTGGCAAGCCCAGAGCCATACCTCTCTTGACACAACCCCGGCTCTCATTTAATAATTCCCCTTATGCTGGAATCGTCGTCTCAAATTGGTACCGGGATGGTGGGTATTACCAAAAGGGGATGGCGGAGGATGGGGGCACAGGGCGAACCATGCTGGATTGGGAAAAACTTAAGACCTCCTGCCGCAAGCGAGTGCGCACCGTGTATAACGCCTGCGTGCGTCGGCCGCCTGCCGGCTTCGTGGCCACGGACCTGCCGGAGCTGAACGCCGTCAAGGAGCGGGCGTTGGCCCGCACCTCCATGAACGAACACCTGGAGACCATCTTCCTGGAGGCCCTGACCATGCAGCCCCTGCTCATCGTGGAGCTGGGCGTGGGCGGCGGGGAGAGCAACTTCGCCCTGCAGCGGGCCGCCCGCCTCACCGGGGCCCGCCTGGTGAGCGTGGACCTCAACGACCGGGCCCACGTCTCCCAGGAGCCGGGCTGGCTCTTCGTGCAGCGGGACGACATCGCCTTCGCCGCGGAATTCCCGGACTGGTGCCGCCGCCAGGGCTTCGAGCCCGTCATCGACGTGCTCTTCATCGACACCAGCCACCTCTTCGAGCACACCCTGCAGGAGATGCAGGCCTACTTCCCATACCTGGCCCCCCGGGCCAAGGTCATGTTCCACGACACCAACCTGAGCAAGGTTTTCTACCGCCAGGACGGCAGCATGGACCTGGGGTGGGACAATGAGCGCGGCGTCATCCGGGCCCTGGAGGTCTACTTCAAGAAATCTTTCAATGAAAAGAAGCCCTTCACCGACTTTGTGCGCCCCTGGCTTATCCGCCACAACCCCCACTGCGCCGGCATGACCATCCTGGAACGCCTGCCGTTTTTGGCCCAGCCGAGGTAGGGGAGGGGACCGGGCGCCGGAGACGCCTGCGCCAGCGGGACCACCGCTCCTCCGGCCCTCTCCACGGCCCAGGGGCCGGCCCGCGAGGGCCGACCTCGGCGTGCACGGCAACCCTATGACGGTCCCGCGGGCGCCATTTCCTTTGACCGCAGGCCAGTCCTCGGTTACCATTCAGAAAAGCCGCGCCAAACTATCCCATCGTGCATTTCAGGCAAGGAGTCCGCATGACCTCGTATTGCAGCATCTGTTGGGAAGACGACCGCATCCGCCTTCTGGACCAGCGGCGGCTACCCCAGGAGGAAAGGTATTGGGAGATCACTGATTACCGGGAGGTCATCGAGGCCATCCGCACCCTGGCCATCCGGGGGGCGCCGGCCATCGGCGTGGCCGCGGCCATGGGCGCGGCGCTGGGAGCCCTGGCCCTGCACGCGGAGACACCGCCTGAATTTCAGGCGAAGTTTGCCGCCATCTGTCGGGAAATCGCCGCGGCCCGGCCCACCGCGGTGAACCTGTTCTGGGCCCTGGAGCGCATGGAAAATGTGGCCCGGGACCACGCCGCCGAGCCGCCCGCAGCCGTGCAGGCCCTCCTGGTGGCCGAAGCCAAGCGCATCCTTAAGGAAGATGGGACGGTGAATCTCCGCCTGGCCCATGCCGGCCAGGAGGTCATCGACGAGGGGGCGCAGCTCCTAACCCACTGCAACACCGGCGCCCTGGCCACCGGCGGCGGCTGGGGCACGGCCCTGGGGGTGATGCGGGCCGCCTGGGAGGCCGGCCGGCGCTTCTCCGTCTGGGTGGATGAAACCCGGCCCCTGCTGCAGGGGGCCCGCCTCACCACCTGGGAGTTGGGAAAGATCGGCATCCCCTACACCCTCATCCCCGACGGCGCCGCGGCGGCGCTCATGGCCCAGAACCGGGTCAGCCTGATCATGGTGGGCGCCGACCGCATCGCCCGCAACGGCGACACCGCCAACAAGATCGGCACCTACAGCCTGGCCGTGCTGGCCCGCCACCACGGCATTCCCTTCTACGTGGCCGCGCCCCTGTCCACCTTCGATTTCACTCTGACGGCGGGGAGCCAGATCCCGGTGGAGGAGCGGGCCGCCGACGAGGTCACCGCCTTCCGGGGCCAGCCAACCGCCCCTCCGGGGGCCCCGGCCCTCAACCTGGCCTTCGACGTCACCCCCCATGAACTCATCTCCGGCATCATCACCGAACACGGCATCGCCCGGCCGCCTTATACGACCAGCCTCAAGCATATCAGGCATCAGGAGATCGCCCGCCATGCGTAGACATGTTCCTTTTCTTACCATCACCCTCTGCCTGCTTACGGCGCTTTCCCTGCAAGCCGCGGGGCCCTACCATGTCCGCCTGCCCGCCGCCGCCGGCGGCGTCGATCCTCAGGCCGTCACCGTGGTGGGGAGCCCCCAGCGCTATGTCATCAAAAAGGGGGACACCCTCCTGGACCTGGCCCGCCATTACGGCCTGGGCTACAACGACCTGGGCGTCCTCTATCGGCAGTGGGACCCCTTCCTGCCGCCGCCCGGGGCCGAAATTCTGGTGCCCACCATCTGGATCGTCCCCTCCCAGCCTCCGGCCCAGCTGGTGGTCAACACCGGAGAGATGCGTTTATATTATTTCGTCAATAACAACACCCAGGTCTACACCTTCCCCATCGGCATGGGCGTCCTGGATTTCAAGACGCCCCAGGGCAAATTCCGCATCACCGAGAAGAAGACCAAGCCGGCCTGGCACATCCCCAAATCCCTGCAGAAGAAATACGGCATGGCGGTGATGCCCCACGGTCCCGACAACCCTCTGGGTGACTTCAAACTCACCCTGTCCTGGGGCGATTACGGCATCCACGGCACCCACATGCCCTGGGGCGTGGGCCGCCTGGTGAGCCACGGCTGCACCCGCATGTATCCGGAGCACATCAAGCGGCTCTTTCCCCTGGTGAGTGTGGGCACCGGGGTGGAATATATCTATGAGCCGGCCATGATCGGCTTCCTGAACGGCCGCATCTTCCTGTCGGTCCATGAAGACGTCTATTACAAGATCCGCTCCATGATCCTGCATGTCTTTAATCTGCTGGAAAGCAAGGGGCTGATGGACCAGGTGGACCTGCGGCTGGTGCTCAAAGCGGTGGAGGAGCAGAACGGTGTGCCCCTGGACGTGACCCGCCAATAAAAACAAGGGTGTGAGGCCACCGTGTAGCCTCACACCCTGGTTGAGCTGCCGCCGGGGGGGAACCCCCGGCGGATTGAAAAGCGAATTTAGGGCTTTTTCACCTTCTTGGCCTTCTTCGCTTTCTTGACTTTCTTGACTTTCTTGACTTTCTTCACCTTCTTCGGGGCATACTTGGCAACCATTGCGCAGACTTTTTCCGCCGCGTCTTCAGCCCGAGCTGCAGCCGCTTCCGCCTTGTTGGCGGCAGCAGAGGCCCGAGGTACCGGGACTTTCGCGTCCTGTGCAGCCGCTTCCGCCTTTACGACGGAGGCAGCGGCCCGGTCAGCAGAAGCCTTGGACTGCTCCATGTACATCTTGCACTGATCGTAGTACTTTTGGCAGCAGCCAGCACCTCCCAGCACCAGGGCAAAGACCGCGAGGAGCGCCAAAGCAAAGCCACTTTTCAAAATCGGCTTCCTCATCGATTACCCCCTTTCGGAGAGAGATCCACTCTCCCCTGAATTTTGCACCAGGTGCTACTTCCGCATCTTCTTCATCAGGCAGGCTTCGGCCTTGGCAGCCGCAGCTTCAGCCCGATCCGCCGCAGCTTCGGCCTTGTCGGCCGCAGCCTTGGCGTCAGCCGCCGCCATCTCGGCATTCCGAGCCGCGCCGTCCGCCTTAGCAGCGGAAGCCGCTGCCTGATCGGCGTACATCTTGCCTTCTTCCACATACTTTTTGCATGTGTCGCAGCAGCCCGCTCCCATGGCCAGGACAAACGCCATGAGAATTGCCAGAGCAAAACCCTTCTTTACCAAAAGTTTCCTCATCATCTATCCCCCCTTTGCAAAGAGATGATTTAAAGGGTACAAAAAGCTGCACTCATTTAATATGAGGGCCGCCAAAATATCAAGAAAAATTATGACCTCCTCAAATTTTTTTTCATTCATGCCGATTTTTTCGCATCGAGACAATTATCCAAAGAATTAGTGTGAGTTACCTTGATCACCCCCTTTTTCCCAGCGATGCATCTCCCCCCAGTTGGCTCCCCGGCGGATTTCCACCGCCAGCGGAGCCCGGAGAGAGACCACCGCTTCCATGGTCCGCCGCACCAGACGGGCGGTTTTTTCCAGCTCTTCTGCTGGAATTTCGAAAAGCAATTCGTCGTGGATCTGCAGAAGCATCCGGCCCGACAACCCGGCCTGGTCCAGTCTCCCCTCCACCTCCAGCATGGCCTTTTTGATGATGTCCGCGGCCGAGCCCTGGAGCGGCGTGTTGATGGCGCTGCGCTCCGCTTCCTGGCGCACCACCCGGTTGCCGCTGGTGAGCTGGGGGGTCTGCCGCCGCCGCCCCATGAGGGTGGTGACCCACCCCCGCCGCCGGGCCTGTTCCAGCGTCTCCTCCAGGTACGCCTTGACCCGGGGGTGCCGCTCAAAGTAGCGCTGGATGAACTCCTGGGCCAGACGCTGCCCCACCCCCAACTGCTTGGCCAGCCCGAAGGCGCTCATGCCGTAGATGATGCCGAAGTTGATGACCTTGGCCTGGCGGCGCATCTCCGCGGACACCAACTCCGGGTGGATGCGAAAGACCGCGGCCGCGGTCTGCCGGTGGATGTCCACCCCGTCGGCGAAGGCCTGGAGCAGCGCCGGATCCTCGGAGAAGTGAGCCAGCAGCCTGAGCTCCATCTGCGAGTAGTCCCCGGTGAGGAGCACCTGCCCCGGCGGCGCCACGAAGGCCTGGCGAAGCTGGCCCCCCAAATCCCCCCGGACCGGGATGTTCTGCAGGTTGGGGTCCCTACTGGACAGCCGCCCGGTGGCCGCGGCGGACTGCACAAAGGTGGTGTGCACCCGCCCGGTGGCCGGATCCACCAGCTTCAGCAGGGCGTCCACATAGGTGGCCTTCAGCTTGCCCATGCTCCGGTAGGCCAGCACCTTGGCGGCGATGGGGGCCTCCTCCGCCAGACTTTGCAGCACCTCGCTGTCGGTGGAGTAGGCCGTCCTGCCCTTGGTCTTCTTCTGCGGCGCCAGCCCCAGCTTGTCAAAGAGAATGCGCCCCAATTGCTGGGGGGAGTTGATGAGAAAGGACTCCCCGGCCAGCTCGTGAATCTCCTGCTCCAGGCGGTTCATCTCCGCGTCCAGCTCCGCCCCGAAGCGGGTCAGGAAGTCCCGGTCCACGGCGATGCCCCGGGCCTCCATGCGGGCCAGCACCCCCACCAGGGGCAGTTCCAGGTCCGCGTACAGATCCCACAGCCCCTCGCGGACCAGCTCAGCCTGAAGCTGAGGCCACAGCCGCCGCACCGCCTGGGCCCGCTCTCCGGCATAGCGGGCCTGCAACTCCACCGGGAGCTCCGCCGCCGCGCCCGGCCGGCCCGTCAATTCCCGGGGGCCGGGGAGATTCACCCCCAGGTAATGGAGGGCCACGTTTTCCAGGGTCTGCTCGTAGCGGGCCGGGTTGAGGAGATATGACGCCACCAGGATGTCCCCGGCAAGCCCCCCCAACTCCCCGCCGAACCGCCCTGCAGCCAGCAGGGCGGCCTTCAGGTCGGCACCCAGCTTCTTCACCCCGGGGTCGGCCAGCACCGGGGCCAGGCGGGCCCAGGCCTGCTCTCCGGCTTGGCCCTGCAGCGGCGCGTAGGCCGCCTCCTCTTCCCCCCAGGCCAGCGCCAGCCCGTGCACCGGGGCCAGCACCGGGTGCTGCTCGCCGGTGAGGAAAAAGACCGCCGCCTCCCCCGCCCGACCCACCGCCCCGGCCAAAGCCTTAAGCTCCTCATCCGTCTGCGCCACGGCCACCGGCGCCCCGGGCCCGGCCTCCACCCCCAGCTCTTTGTTGAATTTGCTGAACTCCAGTTCCACAAAAAGCCGCCGCAGGGCCTCCCGGTCCGGGGCGCCGGGCTGCAGCTCCTCCAGGGGCGCCGGCAGCGGCGCCTGATCGTCCAGCAGCACCAGCTCCCGGCTCAGCCGGGCCTCCGCCTCATGTTTCCCCAATCGTTCCCGCAGGCTTTTTTCTTTAAGATTTTTTTGCGCGGCCAGAAGATTTTCCAAACTGTGGTACCGGGCGATGAGTTTGAGGGCCGTCTTCTCGCCGATGCCCGGCACGCCGGGGATGTTGTCGCCGGGGTCCCCGGCCAGGGCCCGCACCTCCACCAGCTCCGCCGGACTCACCCCGAACTTCTCCCGCACCGCGGCCTCATCGTAGCGCACCTCCTTCATGGGGTCCCACATGGTGACCCCCTCCCCCACCAGGGGCAGCAGGTCCTTGTCGCCGGAGATGATCTCCACCCGGAAGCCGGCCTCCCGGGCCCGCCGGGTGAGGGTGCAGATGAGGTCGTCGGCCTCGTAGCCCGGGGCCTCCAGGGTGGGCAGGCCCAGGCCCTCGATGACCTGCCGGATATAGGGGAGCTGCACCGCCAGCTCCTCGGGCATGGGCGGGCGGTGGGCCTTGTAGTCGGGATAGCGCCGGTGCCGGAAGGTGGGGCCCCTGGAGTCCAGGGCCAGGGCCAGGTAGTGGGGCTGGCGCTCCTTGAGCACCTTGAGGAGCATGCTGGTCACCCCGAACACCGCGTTGGTGGGGAACCCCTGGGAGGTGCTGAGCCCCCGGATGGCGTGGAACGCCCGGTAGATGTAGGAGCTCAGGTCCAGCAGATAGATGACCGGGGGAGCCGCCATGCTGCCTCCTTTTCCCCTTATAAAGCGGGGCGGCGCCTGCTGTCAAGGGAAAGGCGGCCCTCCCGGCATCAGCGGCCGGCCTTGACGGTCACCCGCAGGACCTCCACCGGGGGCGCCTCTTTATCGTCGGGGTTGAAATAGGTGACCCGGAGAGTGGTCTGTCCGGCTCCCACCACGGTAAAGGTGAAGATCACCCGCCCCGGCTGCCCGGGGGTGGGGGGGTCCTGCCGGCCCGTGAGCTTGAGGATCTTCGGATCGAAGGCCGGTTTTTTGAGCACAAAAACGTCCCCGGGATGGGGCGCGTCCACCTTGAACTGCGCTCCCATCTTGAACGGGAAGGTGCGCCCCGCGTCCTTCTCGGTGATCACCTCTGCCGCCCGGGCGGGGGACGCCGCCCACAGCAGCGTCAAGCCCAGGAGCAGCACCGCCGCCCCTGCCGGTATGCCTCGCCTGTGGAAAATCATGTTCCACCTTCCTGGGAGAAGTTTGTGGTGGGGCAGGGGGAGCCACCAGTCCCCCGGCCCTTCACTTCCCCGGCCAGTCACTGAACTGCACCCAGAGCACCGCGCCGTATTCCGCGTCCTTTTTCTTGCCGTCCTTGCCGGCTATGGCCTGTTTTTCTTCGGCCAGGGCGGCGAAGCCCCACCAGCCGGCCTGGGGCGCGGCGAAGGTGAAGACGCCGTTTTTGTCGGTCTTCACCACCTGGGCCACAAAATAGTCGTTGGGCGCGGCCACCTTTTTATCCGCATTCCAGAATTCCACCTCCACGTCCGCGCCGGCCAGGGGTTTTCCCTTGAATTTCACCACGCCCTGGAAGACGTTGCCGGCATAGAGGCCGAAGGGCCGGGTCAGGGGGACGATCTCCGCCTTGAGCCCCACTTCCCGGTCCCAGCCCTCTTCCGCGCCGAAGGCGGCCACATAGGTCTTGGTCTGGTGGATGATGAACTTGTTTTCCGCCTCCTCCCAATAGGGCTGGGGGTCGAAGTAGAAGGCGTAAATGCCCGGTTTCTTCAAGGCATAGGTGGTCTTCCAGGCAGGCTGGTCCAGGACCTTGGCCTCCTGGAGGGTGGTCAGGAGATCGATCTTCTCTTTGCCGGCCACCACGCCGAATTTTTGAGGCTTGGCCATGACCATGCCCTTCTGCTCAAAGGGATGGCAGAAAGCCAGGGTGAGTTCCAAATCGGGGGCGTCGCCTTGCATCACCATGGCTTTATCGGGGAGCAGGAGGCCGAAATGAGCCCAGGCCGGGGCGGCCAGGGTGAAGACCAACAGCAGGCAGAGAGCCGACAGTCGAGCAGAACGCATGACATTCCTCCTATGATGTTTGAATGCGAGTGGTTATGGCTTCCCGGCGAACCGGGGCGGCGCCGGGGAAATTTCACCTTGCGGCAAAAAGTCGGCACATTGCCGTCCCAGGGCGGCCCATGGCCGCCGCCATCGGCGTGCATGGCACCCCCTATGAGCTCACCTTCTCCCCCCGGCGGGGGTAAATCGCGCCTCCCGGCAGGGGAGCAGACGCCTTTGCCTGTCTTATGAAGCGGCCCTGGATTCATCAGAAACAATACACCATGGACAGCACCGGCGTCACCGCGGCGTCGGCGTTTTTCCCGAAGAGATCGACATTCACCCCCAGGGCCAGGGAGAATTTTTCCGTGGGCACGTATTCGATGCCCGGCAGGATGGAGACCAACGCCCCCGGCGGCACATTGGATTTATGGCCGAACAGGCGCCCCGCGTCCCAGAAACTGGTGACCTCCAGCAGCGCCACCCATTTCTTGTTGCCGGGGAAGGGATACTCCGCGGCCAGGTTCACGGTGACGAAATCCCGGGGATACTGGCGCACGCCGTCAAAGGTATAGGCGGTGGGCATGGAGTACCACAGGTTGCCGTAAAAGATGAAGGGCTTCACATACTTGGAGACATTGAGGCCGGTGGTGAAGACGTAAGCCCCGCCGCCGATCTGGTCCACTCCCAGGCGGCCCGGATTGAGGCGCCGGAAGTGGCCGGAGGGGAAGTCGGTGGCGAACAGGGCCGTCACCGTGGGCCGGGTCTGGGTCTCTTCCACCAGGCGATATTTGAAGGTCAGGTTCACATCGCCCAGGCCGCTGAAGCCGGCGGAGCGCTCTCCCCGGGGCCCCGGCTCATCCACGCTGCCGGCCCAATTGTGGACGAAGGGGACCACCACGAAGACCTCCAGGTTGTTCCAGAGGCCGTAGGTAAGCTTCCAGTCCATGCCGAAGGAGCCGAAATTGCCGCCCGCGGACACCCGCCGCCAATTTTTGTTGAGGGCATGGTTGACGAAGCTGAGGCTGAAGGTGGACTGCACGGCGAATTTTCCCTTATCGATGGGAACGGCGGTGTCCGTGATGATGGGCCCGAAGGTGGCCGGACACTCGTCTTCCTTGGCTGCCTCTTGTTTGCCTGCTTCCTGGGCTCCGGCCTCCTGGGCCGGGCTTGCGGCGGGGGGTTTGTCCTCGCCGGCGGCGCCGGCCTTTCCCACCCACCCCGGCGGCAGGACCCCCAGCAGCGGCGCCAGAAGCAGCGCCGTCACGACTGCGGACAGTTTAGCCATCACTTTTTCCCCCTTTCCCTTCCTTGGTTGAGCGGCAGCACGTCAGGTGCACATGGCAGCATTCCTTGACGGTGTGGTTCAGGAAATCATGCTCGTGGGAGACAATCATGTAGGAGATCTCCAGACCCTGGAGAATATGGATGAGGCGGAGCTTGGTGTCCTCATCCAACCCGGCGGTGGGTTCGTCCAGCAGGAGCAAGCGCGGCTGCATGGCCAGCACCGCGGCCAGGGAGACCAGCTTCTTTTCCCCGCCGGAGAGTTTATAAGTCACCCGGTCGTCAAAGCCCTCCAGCCCCAGCCGGGCCAGGGTTTCCCGGGCGATGGCCACCGCCTCCGCCGGCGGCTTCCCCTGGTTCAGAGGTCCGAAGGCCACGTCCTCCAGCACGGTGGGGCAGAAAAGCTGGTCGTCGGCGTTCTGGAACAGGAGCCCCACTTCTTGCCGCACCGCCGTAAAATCCTTGTCCCGGCTGACTTCCCGCCCGAAGACGCTGATGGTCCCCGCCTGGGGCCGCAGCAGCCCAATGATGAGGTGCAGCAGGGTGGTCTTGCCGCAGCCGTTGGGGCCGATGAGGCCCATATGCTGGCCCGGCTCCAGCCGGAAGTTAAACCCCTCAAAGACGGGACGGGCCGCGCCGGGGTAGGCAAAGGTGATATTCCGCAATTCGATCAGCGCCTCGGGCATGCTCACCTCATCGGGGCCGGGGCAGGCCCCACTCCACGTAACCCAGCATCAACAGAGCCAGTCCGGCCGCGACCCCGAAGAGGCCGTCCCGGCGCTGCCAGGAAAGGGTCCCCAGACTGTAAAAGGTCCCGTGAAAACCCCGGCAGAGCATGGCCTGATAAACCCGGTCGGCCCGGTCGTAGCTGCGCACCAGCAGCATGGCCGCCAGGTTGGCGTAGGTGCGGTAGGTATGGAGATTGGTGCCCGGCCGGAAGCCCCGGATCTTCATGGCCTGCACCAGGCGGCGGTATTCCTGCTCAATGACGTACAGGTAGCGGTAGGTGAACAGCAGCAGATGACACAGCTTCTCCGGAAGGCGCAGGCGCTGCAGGGCCTGGCCCAGGGTGGTGACGGGCATGGTGGCCGCCAGGGCGATGAGCCCGATGATGATGGCGTTGGACTTTACGGTGATCAGGCCGGTGATGAGCAGCCCTTCCCGGGTGACGGCCAGGGGACCCCAGCGCCAGACCACGTCCCCGGGATAGGTGAAAGGCAGGACCAGCCAGAGAAAGATGATGAAGCTGTTCACCACCAGCAGCCG
>Ga0194110_10000666_pt1 | contig 44658 bp, 41 predicted proteins | sample TA2Kig1200mmetaG_FD_146192 | JGI IMG/M metagenome (GOLD analysis project Ga0194110, IMG submission 146192) | Freshwater microbial communities from Lake Tanganyika, Tanzania - TA2015032 Kigoma Deep Cast 1200m | ecosystem: Environmental > Aquatic > Freshwater > Lake | place: Tanzania: Lake...
AGTTGGCGACTTTGCCGAGGGGCCCACAATACTGGCGGGCGACGCCGACGGAGTCGTCACCCTGTTTGGGAAAGTCGCAGCCGTCCAGAATCACCACGCCGTCGGGTGCGCCCAATGTTTCTGCGACAACTGTCTGGTGCGTGCACAAAATCGCCGCATCCTGCCAGGTACCCGCACTGACGAATTGTTGCATCGCCTGGACATTGCCGTCCTCCAGAGCCCGCGCCATCGGCTCAATGGCTTTGCGTTCTATTTTTAGCATCTGGCCTTGCATATATTTCAGTGACCAGTGCTGTTGTTCTTTCCGTTGAAAGTGTGGGCGGAACACCTTGTGGAAGGCTTTCAGTTCTTTCAACAGATTCGCGACATCGCGCGGGGCGAGATTGAAACGCGGCGCCCTTGCTGAAGGTGGTGGTGTCGCTATCGAAACTCGCGGGGGTAGGTTCATCGGTTGCTCCTATCGAAAGGATGGGGAGCATTCTACCACCGTTTCTGAGCGTGAAGTAACGTTGTAGTATTAGTGCCAAGTAGAAATGTCACCTTTCTGCCAAATAGAAATGTCACCCCTTTCTGTGATATAACAACCTGCTTTGACATCACAGAAAGGAACCCAGCAGAAAGTGAGCGACATTCTACCTATGAGCAAGCAAGAACGGAGCCGCGCCCAAGTCTTGCGCGACCTCGACGAAGGGCGCATCAAACGACGATACGCCGCACAGCAACTGAATCTGAGCGTGCGCCAAATCACTCGCTTGTTGAAAACGTATCGCCGCTTTGGCGACGAAGGATTGGTTTCCAAGAAACGTGGACGGCCCAGCCATCATCAACTCGATCCAGACACCAAACAACGTGCGCTCGAATTGCTCCAGACGCGCTACGCCGATTTTGGACCGACCTTCGCCCACGAGAAATTGACCGAAGTGCATCACTTGGCGTTGGGCCGCGAGACCGTGCGCGGGCTGATGATTCAGGCCGGCTTGTGGCGCCCGCGCCGCGCCCACAAGCCCGTTGTGCATCCGTTGCGCGAGCGGCGCGCGCGTTTCGGCGAACTGGTACAGATTGACGGCTCGCCCTATGCCTGGTTTGAAGACCGCGCCCCGGTCTGCTCATTGCTCGTGTTCATTGACGATGCCACCGGGCGTTTGCTCGAATTGCGTTTCACCGCAGCCGAGAGCACCTTTAGTTATTTTGAAGCCGCCGAGGACTATTTCCGCCGCCTCGGCAAGCCGTTGGCGTTTTATAGCGATAAATTGGGCGTTTTTCGCATCAATCAGACCCACGCGCAGACAGGGACCGGTCTCACGCAATTCGGACGTGCGATGGAACAACTCGGCATCCAAGTCATCTGTGCGAACACGCCGCAAGCCAAGGGACGTGTCGAACGTGCCAATCAGACCTTGCAAGACCGCTTGGTCAAAGAAATGCGTTTGCGCGGCATCGCCTCGATGGCGGCAGGCCATGCGTATCTGCCTGAATTCATCGCGGACTTTAACGCGCGCTTCGCCGTCCTGCCGCGCCAGCCCGAAGATGCGCATCGTCCCTTGTTACCGCAAGACGACTTGGCGCGCATCTTGACAATTCAAGAGCCGCGTGTATTATCCAAGAACCTCACCGTGCAATACGAAAACGCGATCTACCAAATTCAATCGAAGCGACCTGGGTATACCTTGCGCCACGCGCGCGTGACCGTGTGTGAGAATCGCCAGGGTGAGATTGCGATTGAATACAAAGGCAAGCCTTTGGACTACATCGTGTATCGCCCTGCGCCACGCCAAGCTCAAGTCGTGTCGAGCAAGCAACTGACCATGAAGTTAGACGCGGTGAGTACACCCGCCAAGCCAGCGAAGAAACGCAAGCCGTACATTCCGCCACCTGATCATCCGTGGCGACGTTTCCGTATTCGTCCCGAGACGGCACAACACAGTTCCCAAGGTGACATTTCTATTCGGCAGGAATAGGTGACATTTCTATTTGGGGCTAACAAAACCCTATCGGGCGGTTGTCACGCGGAGTGGAATGTGATAGAATCACTGCCAGAATCAGAAGGGAAACCCATTGTGCAAAATTCACAGGCGCGCAAGGAATGGATAGTTTTGATCGGGGCGATGGCGGCGAATGTCGTCCTGGCAAGTGTGCTCGTTGGGCTGTTCAATCTGGCGTTCCATCAGCCCAGCGCGCCGGAGTTTGCGCCGACGGAAGAGATCACCGCGCCGAGCGCGCCGACGGCAACGGCAACCGTGTTTTGGGAAGAGACGATGACGCCGACGATCACACCGGTTCCGACGGCGACGGATCCGCCCTTGCCCACGCCCTTGCCGACGCTCACGCCTGCGCCGACGCGCCGCGAATTTTTCGAGCCGACCAAGCCGCCGTACGTTTTTCCAACGCCGATTCAGATTGCGCCCGTGCCGCGTGCGCCGCCAACCGCAACGCGCGCGCGCTAGGCGCGGCTGGACGCGTGGATCGCGTTTGGTGTTCCCTGACGGATCGAGTATAATTGGATTGCAAGTGGTTCTTCGGCAATGTCGCCGAAACGCGCGCGCGCGCGACGGGCATTGTCGTGAGCGCGCGTCTTGTTTATGTGACGGTAGACCGCCGACCGACGACCGCAGTACTTTGCGGCGGTCAATTCTCCAAGGAGCCAAAGATGATTCTGCTCAACCCCAAACAGCCCACCCGCAAGTACCCCGACGCGCGTTCGCGCGACATTATGCTCAAGACGATTGATTTTTTTGAGCGTAAGGGCAAAGCGCACATCAAAGAAGATGATCGCAATCGTACCTGGTACGCCGACCTGCTCGAATTTCAAAAGTGCGAAAAACTTTTCGCGACCTTGTTGACGCCGACGGGATACGGCGACGCCGACGCGCGCTGGGATACCTGGCGCAACATCGAGTTCAACGAGATTCTCGCGTTCTACGGACTAGCGTATTGGTACACCTGGCAAGTTTCGATCCTGGGTCTGGGTCCGATTTGGCAGAGCGCGAACGAGTCGCTGAAACAAAAAGCCGCGCAACTCTTGCGCGACGGCGAGGTGTTCGCGTTTGGCTTGTCGGAGCGCAAACACGGCGCGGACGTGTACGCGACGGAAATGTCACTCACGCCGTTGCCCGACGGCACGTACCGCGCGAACGGCGAAAAATATTACATCGGCAACGGCAACATCGCGCCGATGGTTTCGACGTTCGGAAAAATGGCGAACACAGGCGAGTACGTTTTCTTCGCCGCCGATTATCGCAATCGCAATTTCGATCTGATTCAAAACGTCTGCAACAGCCAGTCGTACGTCGCGAATTTCGCGCTGCGCGATTACCCGATCACCGAAGCCGACATCCTGTCGAAAGGGCAAGCCGCGTGGGACGCCGCGCTTAACACGGTGAACATCGGCAAGTACAACCTGGGTTGGGCATCCATCGGCATTTGCACGCACGCGTTCTACGAAGCGATCAACCACGCGGCGAATCGCAAATTGTACGGTATGCTCGTCACCGATTTTCCGCACGCCAAGCAAATGTTCACCGACGCGTACGCGCGGCTCGTCGCGATGAAACTCTTCGCACTGCGCGCCGCCGATTATATGCGAACCGCGTCCGCGCAGGATCGGCGGTATCTACTGTTCAATCCGATGGTCAAGATGAAAGTGACGACGCAGGGTGAAGAGGTCATCAATTTGCTGTGGGATGTGATCGCGGCAAGGGGATTTGAAAAGGACACGTACTTTGAGATGGCGGCGCGCGATATTCGCGCGTTGCCGAAACTCGAAGGGACGGTGCACGTCAACCTCGCGCTGATTCTCAAATTCATGCCCAACTATTTCTTCTTCCCTGCCGAGTATCCCGAAATTCCGCTGTGCGATTTTGCGCGCAACGACGATTTCCTGTTCGATCAGGGACCCGCGAAGGGACTGGGCAAAATCCAGTTCCACGATTACAACTTGGCGTACGACGCGTACGAGACGCCGAACCTTGCCGTGTTCCGCGAACAGATCGCGATGTTCCGAGATTTTCTCGCGATGGCGACGCCTGACGAGGCGCAACAAAAGGACACGGACTTTTTGCTCGCGTTGGGTGAAATGTTCGCGCTCGTTGTCTACGGGCAACTCATCCTCGAAAACGTCAAGCATTGCGATGTGGACGCCGACACGCTCGATCAGATTTTTGATTTCATCGTGCGCGATTTTAGCAAGTTCGCGCTGCAACTCTACAGCAAGCCGAGCAGTACGTCCGAGCAAATGGATTTCTGCCTGAAGATGATCCGCAAGCCGATGGTGGACGCGGCGCGCTATGATCGCGTGTGGAAGAATTCGGTGTACGCGTTGAATGGCGCGTATGAGATGAACCCATAAAAGCGACCGAGGACGGAAGACCGACGACGGAAGAAATCTTTCGGTCGTCGGTCGTCCGCCGTCCGCGGTCTTTGATTTATATCAACCCCCACCGTTCGCGTACGCGCGTTTCAATCGGCGCGAAGATGACGCGATCCACGACGAGCCCGATCGCGATGATGACGAGCATCACCGCGACGACCTGGCTCATATCGTTCAACTCGCGTCCCATCATCAACAGGTGCCCGAGCCCGAGCGAGACGTACAGCAACTCCGCCGCCATCAGCGACCGCCACGCGAACGACCAGCCCAGTTTCATCCCCGTGATGATTTCGGGGAGCGCGGCGGGAAAAATCACGAGCGCGTACAGTTTCCAGCCGCGCGCGCCCAAGTTGCGCGCCGCGCGCAAGTAGAGCGGCGGCGTGTTTTTTACGCCTGCCTCCGTCGCCGTCGTGATCGCGAGCAGCGCGCCCATCACCACGACGAAGAGCATCGCGGTCTCGCTCAAGCCGAACCACAAGAGCGCGAGCGGCAGCCAGCAAATCGAAGGCAGTGTTTGCAGCCCCAACACGAGTGAGCCGATGGTCTCATCGAGCACTTTGCTCCGTCCGATTGCCAGCCCGCTCAGGATGCCGATGATCGCCGAAATGCCAAAGCCGATCAGCAACCGTTGCATCGAAGTCGCGATCCCGACGACGAACGTGCCGTTCTGAAAGCCGCGCGCGAGCGTTTGTGCGACGCCAAGCGGCGATGGGAAAATGTACTCCGCCCACCATCCTGACCACGCGAGCGTTTGCCACACCGCGATCAGCGCAGCGAAGAAAATGAGTTTACGCGCCAACGTATTCTGGAAAACCCGACTAACCATCTCTACCTCTGTCGACTGTCGACTGTTTACTGGCGACTGCTTTCACAGTACATCGTCCCCAACCCTCTGCGCTTCCATTCCCTGCAGCCAACTGACTTGCGGATCGTGGACACTTGCCAGCACATCTTCCTTCAACTCCGCCATAATCTCGCGCGCGAGGTCAACGACGGCGTAACTTTCGATCTGGCGCGGACGCGGCAAATCAATCGTAAAGATTTTTTTGATGCGCCCGGGTCGCGCGGAAAAAACAACGACGCGATCACCCAACACGACGGCTTCGCGCACGTTGTGCGTGACGAACACGATCGTCTTGCGCGTCTCCGTCCAAATCGTCTGCAATTCGTCGTGCAGCAGATCGCGCGTCTGCGCGTCGAGCGCGCCGAACGGCTCGTCCATTAGCAGCACATCGGGATCGGCGGCGAGCGCGCGCGCAATCGCGACGCGCTGTTTCATCCCGCCTGAAAGTTCGTGCACGGACGCGCGTTCGAAATCGGCAAGATGCACCATTTGCAAATATTTGCGCGCGATCACTTGGCGCGCGGGTTTCGGCACGCCGATCATATTCAAACCGAATTTCACATTGTCGAAAACGGAGAGCCAGGGGAAGAGCGCGGCGCTTTGAAAGATCATCACGCGATCCGGTCCAGGGCGCGTGACGATTTTACCCTCCACGCGCACTTGTCCGCGTGTCGGCGCGTCGAGCCCTGCGATGATGTTGAGCAGCGTGGACTTGCCGCATCCCGACGGACCCAGCAAGCACACAAATTCGCCCGGTTGCACGTCGAGATCGATCGCGTCGAGCGCGGTGAGCGCGCCGTTTTTGCTTTGGAACGTTTTGGTGACGCCGCGAATTTCCAATTTCACGTTGTGCCTCTCGGTGCAGTGTTCAGTATTCGGTATTCAGTCTCCAGTTGGCAAGCGCGCATCTGAACACTGAACACTGAACACTGAATACTGAATACTGAATACCGCATTCTGTTCACTGAACTACAGTCAGTCCCTTTTCTTTCAACACCTGATTGAGCAATGTCAAATCATAAATATTGTCCAGGTTGGGCATCGTGTCGCCAAGAAAACCGAGTTTGAACGCGGCGTCGGCGGAACCATAGAGCGACGCGCGAATCGGATCGTAGGTGATCGTTTGGCGCGACCACGCGTCGTCGAGAATCGCGGTCGGCAGCGCCGCGCCGGTGAGCCGTTGAATTTCGGTGTTCAACTTTAGTTTTGCCGATGTGGGCTCGGCGTTGATGCGCTGCGTCAATTCGACATGCGCGACGAGAAATTTTTTGACGAGTTCTGGATTCGCCTTCAAGAACTTTGTACTGACGATGACGTGCGCGACGACGAATTCGCCGCGCGTAGCGTGCCACAACTCGCGCTCGTCGAGAAAAATCTTTCCGTTCGCTTCGCGCACGAGTCGCGCGCCCCAGGGTTCGGGCACCCACGCCGCGTCAATTTCCTTTTTCTGAAACAAGGTGAGAATGTCGGGATTGGCAATCGGGATGACTTGCGTGTCGCCGCCTTGTTCTTTGAGTTTGAATCCTTGGTTCATCAACCACGCGCGCGCGGCAACGTCTTGCGTGTTGCCGAGCTGCGGCGTCGCGATTTTCTTGCCGCGAAAATCGGCAGGCGAAGTGATCCCCGCATCGCTGCGGACGACGAGCACTGCGCCGCCGCTCGTCGCGCCCGCGATGATTCGCAGCGCCTCGCCTTTCGATTTGACATAGCCGTTGATCGCGGGGTTCGGTCCGATGTAGGTGAGGTCAAGTTGCCCTGCGAACAGCGCTTCAATCGCGGAGGGACCCGCGTTGAAAATCTTGGGATCGATCTTCACGTTGTCGCCCAGCGCGCGCGCGAACGTGCCATCAGCAATGCCGATGACCGCTTGCGCGTGCGTGATATTCGGAAAGTAGCCGAAGCGGACGACGCCCGGCTGAGTTGCGCTCGCGCAACTGCACAGGACGACGACGAGCGCGCCAAGCAAAAACATTTTCCAGTGGTGCGTCATTTTTCTCCTTGATAGAATTCAACCAACGCGGCAATCAGCCCTGCGATCGTGTACTCTGCCGCGACAATGTCCACGCGCAAACCCAGATCGCGTGCGGTTTGCGCGGTGACGGGACCGATGCAAGCAATTGTCAATTGAGAATTGTCAATTGACAATTCTGCGTTCATAAAACCGCGTACCGTCGAAGAGCTGGTGAACGCGATCGCATCTATTTCGCCGCGTGCGATCCGCGCGCGAATTTCTTGCGCGCGGGGAGCGTTTGCGTCCGTTGTGACGGTGCGGTACGCGGCAACGTCGTCAACGCTTGCGCCGCGGGCGCGCAGACCTTGCGTCAACGCTTCGCGCGCGCTATCGGCGCGCGGCAACAGGACGCGCTGTCCCGCCACATCGCCGATTTGTTCGATAATTGCTTCCGCGACGTACTCGCGCGGCACGAAATCGGCGCGCACACCGTGTCGCGCGAGTTCGTCGGCTGTCGCCGGACCAATCGCGCCGATGCGCGTGTGTGCGAACGCGCGCGCATCGCGTCCCAGTGCGGTCAGGCGTTCCCAGACAAAATTGACGCCGTTGACGCTCGTGAAGATCACCCAATCGTATTTTTGCGCGAGCGCGGCGTCGAGTTCCGCGTAATCGGCGAGTGGCTGAATTTGAATCGTCGGAAATTCAAGCGGCTCCGCGCCCAGTTCGGCAAGTTGTCGCGCCAGTGCACCGGCTTGTTCGCGCGCGCGCGTCACGAGAATTCGTTTGCCAAACAACGGACGATTTTCGAACCACTGCAATTTCTCGCGCAGATTCACCACCTCGCCGACGATCAGCACGGCAGGCGGTTTCAAGTCGCGGCTACGCGCGATGATGTTTCCCAGATTGCCGACAATCGTTTGTTGTTGCGTCGTCGTGCCCCAGCGCACGAGCGCGGCGGGCGTCGCTGCATCGCGTCCCGTTTCCAACAACGATGCGACGATGCCTTGCAAGTTTTCGATACCCATTAGGAAGATTTGCGTCTCGGCAAGGGAATTTTGAATTACGAATTTTGAATTTTGAATTCCGTCATCGCGCAAATGCCCGCTAGTCACAGTGAACGACGCCGCGACGCCGCGATGCGTCACGGGAATTCCCGCGTACGCCGGCGCGGCAATCGCGCTGGAAATACCCGGCACGATTTCAAACGCGATGCCCGCCTCCGCGAGTGCGAGCGCTTCCTCGCCGCCGCGTCCAAAGACGAACGGATCGCCGCCTTTGAGCCGCACGACGATTTTTCCCGCGCGCGCTTGTTCGATCAGCAGCGCGTTGATCTCGTTTTGCGGCATCGTGTGATCGCTGCTCGCTTTGCCGACGTAGATTTTTTCAGCGGAGGCGGGCGCGTAATCGAGTAGCGCGGGTGCGACGAGCCGGTCGTACACGACGACATCTGCGCGGCGCAAACATTCCGCGCCTTTGATCGTGATGAGACCCGGATCGCCCGGTCCCGCGCCGACGAGGAAAACTTGGGGATTCATAGTTCAAGGTTCAAAGTTCAAGGTTACAGGTTACAAGTTTCATGCATCACGTTTCACGTTTCAGCATTGCCGCCAATTTCTCCCCCACCGCTTCCGCCTGCGCGATGTTCCCGCGCGTTTCACCGCGTACGATGCGCGTACCGTCCGCGCTGGCGATGAGACCGCGCAAATGCAAAACGCCGTCGCGCGATTCCGCGTACGCGGCAATCGGGACCTGGCACCCGCCGCCGAGCGCGCGCAAGAACGCTCGTTCCGCCGTCGTCGCCGCGCGCGTGGGCGTGTGATCGAGCGGCGCGAGCAATTGCAACGTCGCCGCGTCGTCTGCGCGCGTTTGCACCGCGAGCGCGCCTTGTCCCGGTGCGGGCAACATCACGTCGAACGACAAAAATTCGGTGATGCGATCCGCCAGACCCAAGCGCGCGATTCCGGCGGCGGCAAGTACAATCGCGTCGTACTCCGCGCTCGCCGATTTTCGCAGACGCGTGTCCACGTTGCCGCGCAAGTTCACGATTTGTAAATCGGGACGATGTGTGCGCAGTTGCGCGGCGCGCCGCAATGAACTCGTGCCGATGCGTGCGCTGTGCGGCAAGCGATCCAATCCCAGATTCAAGCGCGAGATCAGTACATCGCGCGCGTCTGCGCGTTCGGGAATCGCGGCGAGGGTCAAGGAATGTGTCATTGCGAGGAGCGGTTTGCGCGACGAAGCAATCTCCGTACTGAGAATTGGAGATTGCTTCGCTCCGCTCGCAATGACACCAGCGGGTTCAGTTGGCAAATCTTTGAGCGAGTGAACCGCGCAGTGAATTTCACCCGCGACGAGCGCCGCTTCGATCTCGCGCGTGAACAACCCCTTGTCGCCGATCTGCGGCAGGGGCGTTTCGGTTTGGGTGTCACCTTTCGTCGTGATCGTGCGGATGACGATTTCGATCTGCGGATGGTGCGCGCGCAATTGCCGCGCGACCCAGTTCGTTTGCCACAGCGCGAGTTGGCTCGCGCGGGTGCCGATGATGAGTCTAGTCAAGGTGTGTACTCTCAATTGGCGGTCAGCCGTCAGCGGTCAGCGGTCAGCGGTCAGCCGTTGCGTTTTCAATGAGTGCTTCCGCCGCGCGGCGCGCGTCCGCCTCGCGTCCGGCGCGCAACAACGGCAACGCGGCGTCAATCAATTCGCGCCATAATGCTTCGCGCTGTTCCTGCGGGACACGCGCTTGAACGCGTGGACGCAGTTCCGCCAAAAGTTGCGCGAGCCGTTCGTACTCTGCGCCAATCGTCTGTTCGATCTTGGCGCGCAAGTGCTTGGCAAGCGCGGGACTCGCGCCGCCGGTGCTGATTGCAATCGCGAGATTGCCGCGCCGAACGAGCGCGGGGACGTGAAACGTACAGTGCGCCGGATCGTCCACGACGTTGACGAGGATGCCGCGCGCGCGCGCGTCGGCGGAGACGGCGTGATTGACCTCGGCGTCGTCGGTCGCGGCGATCACGACGCGCGCCTCGCGCAGATCGCCGTTTTGGTACGCGCGGCGAATGACGGCGATGCGCGAATCGCGCGCCAGGTCTTCCAGTTCGCGCGTGAGTTGCGGCGCGATCACGGTGACGCGCGCGCCGGCGTCGAGCAAGCCGCGCACTTTGCGCGCCGCGACCGCGCCGCCGCCGACGACGATGGCGTGTTCGAGATCAACGAGTGAAATGGGGTAATGGCTCATGTGGAGATGACCGCTGACGGCAGACCGTTGACCGCGCTTGCGCGCGACGGTCGGCGGTCGTTCGTCGGCGGTCATTATACTACAGAATTGCATTACGTCTAAAACGCGGCGTGATGCGTTTGACTTATCGGCAAAAAATCTATACACTGGCGCTGAGGTGATTTGAATGTTGCAACGATTCAGCGCCGCGCGTGTCGCTTGGCGTCAACTCTTCTCGCGGTCGTTTTGGTTGAACCTGGGACTCAAGACCAAGATGACGTTGATGGTGTGGGTGGGCTTGACCACGCTGGTCGTTTTTTTTGGTTTTTTGAGCGTGAGCGCGGCGCAACAGACGACGGCGCGCGCGTTGCAAGAGCGCGTCATTCTCGCGCAACTCGCGGCAAATCACAGCGATTACGTCCTGGGACACGCGCAAGCATTGTTGGAAGCGGCGGCAACGCACGCAACCTTTTCGTTTGCTTCGTCGCCGAACGAGCAACAAAATGTGTTGCGCGAAACGCGCGCGCAATCGGGCTCATTGTTTCACCAAATTTTTCTTGTCGATGCGACGGGCGCGGTGCGCGCGGCGGATCCGCCACTGACGCAAGCCCTCTCGTTTGCGCCGGTCCTGTCCGAATTCCGCGCGGACACACGCTTAAATGTTTCGAGTCTCCAGCCGGGGGATGCCGATCCGATGATCGTCGCGGCGACGCCGGTGCGCGCGGCGTCCGGACAAATCAGCGGCGCGTTGATCGCGCGACTCGATCTGTCCGGTTCCGAGATCAGTGTCCCGGTTCAAGCGGTGACGCTGGGGCAGACCGGTTATCTCGAAGTCGTAGATTCGCAGGGCTTGATCGTTCTGAGCACGCGCACGCAGCGTTTGCTGAGTGAGGCAGACCATCGCGCGAGTTTGAGCGCGATGATCCGCGACGGCAAGAGCGTGGTCGCGAATTGCACGAGTTGTCACCGCGCCAACTTTGGAACCGATCGCGAACCCGAAGTGATCGCGTTTGCGCCGATGAAACGCGCGCCCTGGGGCGTCGTCGTGCGCCAGACCGAAGCGGAAGCGTTCGCGTCGGCGCGGCAACTGCAAGGACAAATCGTCGCGATTGGCGTATTGTCCGTGCTGGGCGCGATGATGCTGGTGTGGTTGACGACGCGCAGTATGATCGCGCCGATCCAAAATTTGACGCGCGCGGCAAAACGGATCGCGCGCGGCGATCTGGAGACGCCGATTCAGCGCACGCGCGGCGACGAAATCGGCGCGCTCGCGCAATCGTTCGACGAGATGCGCGCGCGGCTGCAGACGAGCATCGCCGAGATTCAATCGTTGAATCGCGATCTCGATTTGCGCGTGCAGGAACGGACGCGCGAACTCGCCGCGTTGAACGCCGTCGCGATGGTCGTCGCCCAGCCGTTGCATTTGGACGAGTTGTTGGAGCAAGCGCTTGCCCAGGTGTTGCGCGTGACCGGCGTGCAAGCCGGAGCGATCTTTTTGCTGGACGCGGAGACGCGCGCGCTGACGCTGCAGGCGCGGCGCGGCGTCTCGGAGCAAGCGGCGCAATCCATGATGACGCTCCACCTGGACGATAGCGCGTGCGGCGGCGTGATCGAAAAAGGGCATCCGGTCGTCGTGCCGGATCTCGGGTATTATCGTTCGAGCGCGGGGCGCGCGTTGTGGTCAGCCGGTTTGCAAGGATTGGTGCACGTGCCGTTGATCAGTCGCCGGATCGCGCTGGGGACGTTGTGCGTGGCGACGGCGCGACCGCACGATTATCAAACGGAAGAACTGGAATTGCTGATGGCGATAGGAAGCCAGATCGCGGTCGGGATCGAAAATGCGCGCTTGTACGACGAACTGGCGCGGCGCGAGCAGCTGCGCGGCGAGTTGCTCGATCAAGTGATCGCGGCGCAAGAGGACGAGCGCAAACGGATCGCGCGTGATCTGCACGACGATACGAGTCAGTCGCTTTCGGCGTTAATCTATTCGCTGGAAGCAGTGGAAGCGAGTTGCCCCGGTTCGCCGGTGCGCGATGCGCTTGTGACGATGCGTCAGCGCGTGACGCAGATTCTCGACGGGATTCACAAACTGATTTTCGATCTGCGTCCCAGTATGCTCGATCACTTGGGCTTGTTCGTCGCGTTGCGCTGGTACGCCGAAACGCATTTGCAGCCGCTCGGCGTGCGGGTGCATTTGGAAGAGCGCGGCGCGCCGCGCCGGCTGCCGTCGAAAGTGGAGACGGCGTTGTTCCGCGTCGTGCAAGAGGCGATCAACAATATCGCGAAACATTCCGGCGCGCGTAATGTGCATCTGAACTTGGATTGTTCCGACGGCGTCGTCGCGATCCAAGTGGCGGACGACGGGATCGGCTTCGATCTGAACGAAGTCGCGCGCGCGGGGGATCGGCGGCGCGGGCTGGGCTTGGTCGGGATGCAAGAGCGCGTCGGGTTGCTCGGCGGGAAGATTTCGCTCATCTCCGATCCGGGACAGGGTACGCAGATTTCGATTTACGTGCCAGTCTAAACGGGTTGCTGTCATTTCAAGGCGCGCAGTTTGCGATGAGGAATCAAGTTGTCGGCGCGAATGAGATTTCTCGCTGCGCTACCCGGAACATGTCATTTCGACGAGCGTAGTTTGCGAGGAGAAATCTCCTGCCCGGTCTGAGATTTCTCGTCAGCACAAATTGCCTCCTCGAAATGACAGTGCTTGGCTCAAACATAGCGCGGCAAAGCCGCAACCAAACTCATTGGACACTGACCAACACTGAAGAACACTGATTTTTTCTTTATCTGTGTTTGTCTGTGTTCATCTGTGTCCAAAAAATCCTCGCGGTTGTGATAGTTTTTGTAGAGGAATACTATACCGCGCGGCGGTATGCGCGAAGCGGTTCGAAATGACAGCAGGGCATAGTCACCAACTTGGAGAAAATTGATGGCAAAAATTCGCGTGGTGCTGGTGGACGATCATACGATTTTGCGCGAAGGGTTGCGTTCGCTCTTGGTGATGCAAGAGGATATCGAAGTGGTGGGCGAGGCGGGCGACGGCGCGGCGGCGTTGGAATTGATCCGGCAAGTCAAGCCGGACATCGTCGTGATGGATGTGGCGATGCCGGGAATGGACGGCTTGGAAGCGACGCGGCGCGTCAAAAAAGATTTTCCCGAAACGCGCGTGTTGATTTTGACGCAACACGATCATCGCGAATATGTGTTTTCGTTGTTGCAAGCCGGCGCGGTCGGTTACATTCTGAAAAAGTCGGGCGGCGCGGAAGTGATCAACGCGATTCGCAGTACGGCGGCGGAAGGCGCATTTCTGCCGCCGGGCATCGCGCGCGAGGTGATGGATCGATACATCCAGCGCCCGCAAGCGGAGACGGGGCGCCCGCATTTGACGGAGCGCGAAAAACAAGTGTTGCGTTTGATCGCGGAAGGCAAGACGAACAAGGAAATCGCGGAAATGTTGTACTTGAGCGTCAAGACGGTGATGGTGCATCGCACGAACATTATGGAGAAATTGGACATTCACAGTCGCACCGAGTTGGTCAAGTACGCGATTCGGCAGGGGATGATTAGCGTGTAAAGGATTAAGGATGAGGGATGAAGGATGAAAGACAGCCCTCGAAGTTTCATCCTTCATCCTTCTGCCTTCATCCTTGCTGAGGCGGCAATGTATCTCTTCGCAGGCGCGTCGTTGCGGGGCAATCAGGTTGAATATAAAATCGTGCGCGAGGTGGCGCGCGGCGGGATGGGCGCAATCTATCGCGCGGACGATCGCGTGAACAATCGCGTCGTCGCGATCAAGGAAGCGTGTCTCGATCCGGCGTGCGGCGGCAATATCGCGCAGATCCGCGCGCGCTTGGTGCACGAGATGCAAGTGCTGATGCCGCTCGATCATCCGAATATTCCCAGGGTGTACGAACAATTTTCGCGTTACGAAAACGCGTACCTGGTGATGGAATTTGTCGAAGGGCAAACGCTGCGCAAGATTCAAGAGCAGACGCCGGGCGTGAAACGCCAAATCGAAGCGAGCCGCGTCCTGGGTTGGGCGATCCAGGTATTGGACGCGCTGGAGTATTTGCACACGCAACCCAAGCCGATCATTCATCGCGACATCAAGCCGGAAAATTTGATTCTCGCGCCGGATGGACGCGTGGTGCTGGTGGATTTCGGTTTGATGAAGCAGGTGGAGCGGCAGCTGGAGAGCGGTCCGCTGATTCACGCGATCGGCACGATTGAATTCGCGCCGCCGGAGCAGCACGCCGAAAGTGGCGCGCACACGGATCCGCGCAGTGACATTTACTCGCTCGGCGCGACGATGTACTCCTTGCTGGCGGGGCATTTGCCGCCGCGCGCGGTGGATCGAATGTTGCCGATGTCAATGAGCGTGCCGCTCAAGCGCGGCGCGTTGACGCGCATCAACCTGTCGGTCGCGCCGCGCATCGAGCGGATCATTTTCAAGGCGATGGAGATCGAACCGGACAAGCGATACCAGTCCGCGCGCGCGCTGCGCGAGGCGATTTGTCCGTGGCGCCGGTTTGTTCCGTTGCCGTTCTGAAAGGATGAAAGATGAGGGATGAAGGATGAATCCCTCGACTTTGCTTGGATTTCATTCTTCATCCCGCGGAGCGCGCCCTCATCCTTCGTAAGATACAGCAAACACCCTACTCAAAAATAGGGTACTCGCCCTAATTGCGTGGCGCCGGAAAACCTCGTATAATCAAAGCCGGGTTAAAGCCATTCAATCGAATACTCGGCGTTATCCCCTGAACACGCGGTTGTGTTGGGGGATGCCGTTTTTGCGATTTCCAAGTCGGCGGAAATAAAACGATAGTCTTGCAGGAGGGCTACTGGCGATTTCGGATGATTCCTGACGAACGAACACGCCGGATAGGCGTCTAGCATGCAAGTCGAACGTCGGTGCGCGCTGGGCTGGGGTGTTGTCGCGCCACAGCTCGGGGTAAGGCGCCGCGAGGATGGAGAGACGCTGCCGGAGAAGGAGGCAATGCGACAGAAAACAAAGACGTTGTTTGATCGTGCTTTGCCCAATGCCCTATCACTCTTCTCGACGGGGCAAATTTATCAAACATGATTGATGTTCGTAGGAGGCAACAAATGAAAGGGATTGACTGGTCTAGTCTGTGGAAAAAGGAAGACTGGCTGGCGGTCTGGCTGGGCTTTCTCATTATGGCGCTGGTCGTGTTTGGCATTTGGGTAGTCCAAACTCCAACCTATCGCTGGACGACCGATGCCGAGTTCACCAATTTCGTGCAAAGCAAGGCGCCCGAGTTGGATCAACTGCTCAAAGGGGCTGAGGCGAAAGGCGAGAAAGGGCTGGCCACCGAGACGACGGCGTTGCTGGCGGCGATCCAGAAGGGCGATCGCGCGGCGATTGCATCGGCGGCGGGCAAACTGGATACGGCATCCAAAGACGCCAAAGACAAAGCCCTCAAGACGTTATCCAGCACCTTGGCGCGAGACTTGCGCACGCAATCCCGCGCTCTGTTAGATAACGTCCTAACGTGGGACAACATCCAAAAGATCCTCATCATCGGGGTGATCTATCTGGTGCTGGCATCCATCGGCATCTTTCTCAAAGGCGGCAACATCCGCAAGTTCGCGCTGGGTTTCCCGGTGGTCTTCTTCATGGCGGTCTTGGCGCAATTCCTCGCCGGCAACTACACCTCGAGTACCTGGGGCTTGGAGTTCGTGCTGTGGGCGTTGATCCTGGGTCTCTTGGTGAGTAATCTCATCAAGCTTCCCGCGTGGCTGAAAGAAGCGGTCCAAACCGAGTACTTTATCAAGACCGGTTTGGTGATCTTTGGCGCCTCGATTCTGTTCAGCGAGATCGTTTCCGCTGGCGCCCTGGGCTTGGTGCAGGGGCTGATCGTCATCAGCACCGTCTGGTATGGCGCGTACTGGCTCTTGCGCAAGGTCTTCAAACTGGACGATGGTTTTGCGGCGGTGATGTCCAGCGCGGTTGCCATCTGCGGTGTGTCGGCGGCAATCGCCGCGCATGGCGCGGTCAAGGGTGACTCGAAGAAACTGAGTTACGTCACCTCGTTGGTGCTGTTGATCGCGATGCCGATGATGATCCTGCAGCCCTTCTTCGCCAAGCTGGTGAATTTGCCCGAAGCGGTTGCCGGTGCGTGGATGGCAGGCACCATCGACACGACCGCGGCGGTGGTGGTCGCCGGCGCGATGGTGGGCGAGACGGCGATGAAGTATGCGTCGATCCTCAAACTGACGCAGAATGCGCTGATCGGGGTCGTGGCATTCATCTTGGCAGTGGCGTGGACGTTCAAAGACAAAGCCCCCGGCGCGGAACGCCCGAGCGTGATGGAAGTCTGGTACCGCTTCCCCAAGTTCGTGTTGGGGTTCATCGTCGCGTCCGTCATCTTCTCGCTCGTCATCGATCCGGCAGTGGTTACTGCGACCAAGAGCATGTTGGGGCACTTGCGCGTGGTCTGGTTCGCCCTGGCGTTCGTCTGCATCGGTTTGGACACGCGCTTTGCCGATCTGATCGCGACCGGCGGTGGTAAACCGGCGTTGGGCTTTGTCACCGCACAACTCTTCAACATCGTGTGGGTCCTGTTGCTGGCGTATCTCCTCTTCGGCGGAGTCTTCTTCCCACCACCGTTCTAAGACGCCGCGCGTTCAACAGTTTTGGAGGTAGGTCGTAAGACGTTTGGTTCTTGATGCCCTCTGCCTCTCCCAGTAATTGTGCGAGAGGTGGAGGGCAAGTTTTAGAGTGTAAATCAGGAGATTCGGACACGACATAAATATTTCACGCTTGGCTTGAACGCGTAACGGCAAGTAGCCAACTCGAATGTGACCCGAACAAGCGCAGATTGAGCGTGAGATTATGTTATACTCTAAACGGGTGAGAATTTAACTTTTGGCGAAACGCAAAAACTCCTTGTTTTCAGGGCATTTCGCCGGGTTTTGGGCGCTCCAAAAAGTTAAAAACCTGCCCGTTCGGAGTATATGTCCGACCCTCTTAAATCAGGAGATGAATCTATGGCTAACTCGGAAACTCCTCTGCTGGATGATCTGGAAAAAGGTCCTTGGCCCTCGTTTGTCAAAGATATGAAGCAAGCGGCGGTCAAGAAAGAAAGCGCGCGCGCGCTGTTGGGTCAACTTGAGCAGTCCTTCGTGGACAACATCGGACACTGGAAACACGGCGGCATCGTCGGCGTGAAAGGGTATGGCGCGGGCGTCATCGGTCGCTATTCCGATATTCCCGATAAATTTCCCGGCGTCGAGCATTTTCACACGATGCGCGTGAATATGCCGGCGGGCTGGTTCTACACGACGAAAGCGCTGCGCGCAGTGTGCGACGTGTGGGACAAGCACGGCAGCGGCTTGACGAATTTTCACGGCGCGACCGGCGACATCATTTTGCTCGGCACGTCCACCGATCACTTGCAACCCTGCTTCGACGATCTCGCGGAGATCGGGTTCGATCTGGGCGGCTCGGGTTCCGCGATGCGGACGCCGAGCGCGTGCGTCGGTCCGGCGCGCTGCGAGTGGGCGTGCTTCGATTCGCTCAACCTGTTGCGGACGGTGACGCGCACGTTCCAGGGTCAAATGCATCGTCCGATGTTTCCGTACAAGATCAAGATCAAGATCAGCGCGTGCCCCAACGATTGCGTCGCGTCGATCGCGCGCGCCGACATTTCGGTGATTGGCACGTGGCGCGGCAACATTCAGATCGATCAGACAGAAGTGTTGGCGTGCGCCAAGACGATGAACATTCAAACTGAAGTCGTTGATCTCTGCCCGACGAAATGTATGTCCTGGGATGGCAAGGCACTCACGATTGACGACAAGGAATGTAACCGCTGTATGCACTGCATCAACTTGATGCCGAAAGCGTTGCGGCAAGCCAAGGAACGCGGCGCGACGATTCTCGTCGGCAGTAAGGCGCCGATCGTGCATGGCGCGTTGCTCTCTTCGGTCGTCATTCCGTTTATGAAAATGGATCCGCCGTACGACGAGTTCATCGAGTTTGTCAACAAAACATTCGAATATTGGGACGAAAACGGTAAGATGCGCGAACGCTTGGGTGAGTTGATCAATCGGTTGGGGATGGGCAAGTTCCTCAAAGCCGTCGGCTTGAAGCCACTGCCGCAGATGATCAAACGACCGCGCGCGAATCCGTACTACTTTTGGCGTGAGGGAATATAGCCATGGCTACTCGAACCGATTTTGGTCCTCCGGATTACGAGACGATGCTTCCGCCGATCATCAAGAAGAACTATGGGATGTGGAAGTATCACGAACGCGTCAAACCCGGCTTGTTGAAACACGTCGCGGAATCCGGCGACGAACTGTACACGATCCGCGTTGGCTCGGCGCGGCTCCTCAGCACGGATCACGTGCGCGAGATCTGCGATGTGGCGGAAAAATTCTGCGGCGGCTATGTGCGCTTTACCAGTCGCCACAACATCGAGTTCCTCGTCTCCGAAAAGAAAAACGTCGATCCGCTGATCGCCGATCTGAACAAGCGCGGTTGGCCCATCGGCGGCACGGGACACTCGATCACGAACATCGTCCACACGCAAGGGTGGATTCACTGTCACACGCCCGCGACCGACGCGTCCGGCATCGTCAAGGCGGTGATGGACGAACTGTACGATTACTTTGGGTCGTGGAAATTGCCGGGCTATTGCCGCATCTCGCTGGCGTGCTGTTTGAATATGTGCGGCGCGGTGCATTGCTCCGACATTGCGATCCTGGGGATTCATCGCACGGTGCCCAAACTGAATCACGAAATCATCCGCACCAAGTGCGAAATTCCGAACGTGATCGCCGCGTGCCCCACCGGCGCGATTCGTCCTGATCCGGCGAACAAAAGCGTCATCGTGAACGAAGACCGCTGTATGTACTGCGGCAACTGTTACACGATGTGTCCCGGGATGCCGGTGGCTGATCCCGTCGGCGGTGGCGTCTCGATCTGGGTCGGCGGCAAAGTGTCGAACACGCGCAGTGGTCCCGCGTTCTCGCGCCTGGTCATCCCGTTCCTGCCGAACACGCCGCCGCGCTGGCCCGAGACGGTCGCCGCGGTCAAGAACATTGTTGAGGTGTGGGCGAAGCACGCGCGCAAGCACGAGCGGATGGGCGAATGGATCGAGCGCATCGGCTGGGAACGCTTCTTCGAGATCGCAGGCATCCCGTTCGCCGAACAGATCATTGACGACTTTACGCTCGCGTCCGAAACGTATCGCACGACCGCGGCGTTCAAGTGGTAGAAAAGAATTTCAGATTTCAGATTGTAGATTGCAGATTGAAAAATCTGAAATCGAAAATCTGAAATCTGAAATCTGAAATGGGGTAGCGATGGCTGACGAAGTCACCGAGGAACTCTTGACCAAAATTCTAGAGTTCTTCAAAAAGAAGAACAAGATGTTGACCAGTCGCGATGTGGCGGCGGGCGTGGGCATTGAGAACGCGTTCGCCAAAAAGGCGATCACGGTTTTGGTGAACGACGGACGCCTGGAATTCACCTCCTACGGCGGCGCGACGTTCATCAAATTGCCGGATAGTAATGCGTGATGCGTAAAACGTGATCACGCATCACGTTTCACGACCAGCAATCATACACAAGGAGTTTGAACTATGCCATTTCTGGATTACAAAGGGACGCAACTCGAAGTGGACGAGGACGGCTTCATCGCCGATCCCGCGCTCTGGAACGAAGACCTTGCCAAGTTTATTGCAGAGACGCAAGAAGACATCAAGGACCTCACCCCCGACCACTGGAAGCTGATTTACTACCTCAGCAAGTACTACAAGGACTTTGGCATCGCGCCGATGATCCGCAAAGTCTGCAAAGACACCGGCTTTGAGTTAAAGTACATCTACGAACTCTTTCCGAGCGGTCCTGCCAAAGGCGCGTGCAAAGTCGCGGGCTTGCCCAAGCCGACGGGGTGCGTCTAAATCGCAGTTGCATAGTTTGATAGTTGAATAGTGCGATAGTTCGGTAGTGCGATAGTTCGATAGTTGGATCGTTGAACGCTCACTCTGGCTGTGTCAAGCAACTGTCGCACTATCCAACTGCCCAACTGTCGCACTGTTTTACTATCCAACTATTGCGCTGGGAGAATTTTATGACTGACGCCGCGATGATTTGGAATCTGCTTGCCGCGCTCATCATCGGCTTGGGGTATCTTGCCGCGTTCGTTTTCGTCGGCGGATTGTTGCTGCGGATCGCGCTGTACATCAAAACGCCCGTGCCGCTGAAAATCGTCCAGACGCCGGGACCCAAAAGCGCGCCAGGCGTCCTCGCGCGCATCGCAGGCGATGTGCTGATTTTCCCGAATCTCTTCCAAGCCGACAAATTGCTGTGGCTCGGCGCGTGGATTTTTCACGCGTGCCTCTTTTTGATTCTCGTGCGGCACACGCGCTATTTTCTCTACCCCGTGCCGGAACTCGTGATTGATTGGCAAACGATCAGCGTCTACGCCGGCTTCTTCTTCCCGATTCCCGCGCTCTATCTTTTCTGGCGACGGCTCGCGTCGTCGCGCGTGCTGTACATTTCGGGCTTGCCCGATTACATCACGCTCATTCTGCTCACCGCGATCGCATCAACCGGAATGTTGGTGCATTATTTCGCGCGCGTCTATCTCGTTGACGTGAAAGCGTTCACGCTCGGACTCGTCACGTTCGCGCCCGTGCCGCCGCCGCAGCATCCGATTTTCATCGCGCATTTTCTTTTGGTCTGCGCGCTCTTGATTTGGTTCCCGTTCAGCAAATTGATGCACGCGGGTGGCATCTTCTTCTCGCCGACGCGCAACCAAATTGATAACGTGCTGTACCCGCGCTATGTGAACAAATGGAACGAGGAGGTTCGCGTTGACTGATGTTACTCACTGTCATTGCGAGCGGAGCGAAGCAATCCCCAATTCGCAATTGGACGCTCTGCGGGCGGCTTCGTCGCAGAAAACGCTCCTCGCAATGACAAAAGAGGAGCGCGCCTGTGCCTGAAAAATTCGCCGACTTTCCCGCGACCGCGCTCGCGTGGCGCAAAACGAACGGCGGCATCGCGATTCCCGTTCCCGAAATGGACGAAGGCATCGCCGCGGCGATGGTGTGTCATCCATCGAAAGCGAAAGATATGAAGCCGATCGCGCTGCCGACCGAACGCGTACCGCAGTGGCAAGCGCGCGCCGTCGAAAAATTGCGCGAGTTGCTGACTAAGTATCGCGGCTTGTCAGTCTACCTCGATATTTGCGCGCAGTGCGGCGCGTGCAGCGACAAATGCCAGTTCTATCTCGGCACTGGCGACCCGAACAATATGCCCGTCGCGCGCGCGAACCTGCTCCGCAAAGTGTATCGCTATTATTTCAAGCGCGCGGAAAGATTCCTCGGCGGTGATGCCGAACCGTTCAACGAGCAAGTTTTGAAAGAATGGTACACGTACTTTTATCAATGCTCCGAGTGTCGCCGCTGTTCCGTCTTTTGTCCGTACGGCATTGATACCGCGGAAATCACGATGGCGGCGCGCGAAATTATGGCAGCCATCGGCGTCGCGACCAAGTACGTCACCGAAGTCGTCGCCAAGGTGTACGAGCGCGGCAACAACCTGGGTATCCCCGCGCCCGCGTGGATTGACAACTGCCAGTTTCTCGAAGAGGAATTGAAAACCGAAACGGGCAAAGACATTCGAATGCCGGTGGACGAAGTGGGCGCGGACGTTTTGCTCGTGATGCCTTCTGCCGATAACTTTGCGAACACCGACACGATGATGGCGTACGGCAAACTCTTTTACGCGCTCGGCATGTCTTGGACGACGAGCACCTACTGCAACGAGGGCGGCAACTTTGGCTTGTTCCTGAATTATCAGAACATGAAAAAAGTGAACAAGCGCATCCTCGACGCGGCGCGCGATCTCAAAGTCAAGCGCGTCATCTGGGGCGAGTGCGGTCACGCGTGGCGCGCCGCGATTTATACGAACACGCTCAACGGTCCGATGGATTTTCTCGATCCGCCGCATCCCGTTCACATCTGCCAATTCACCGCCGATTTGATCAAGCGCGGCGCGTTCAAGATTGACAAATCGGCAAACGACGATTTGCTGATCACGTACCACGATCCGTGCAACGCGGCGCGCGCGGGCTCGCTCCTCGAAGAGCCGCGCGCGATGATTCGCGCGACCTGTAACAAGTTCGTCGAAATGCCGCGCAACACGATTCGCGAAAAGACGTTTTGCTGCGGCGCGGGCGGCGGCTTGCTCACCGACGAGATTATGCCGATTCGGATGGCGGGCGGCAAACCGCGCGCGGAAGCGTGCCGCTCGACTGGCGCGAACTATCTCGCGGTCCCCTGCGCGATCTGCAAGGCGCAACTGCCCGAATTGATGAAGCATTGGAAAGTGGACGTCAAAGTCGGCGGCGTGCATGATTTGTTGTCGCGCGCGATGATTCTGTAGTAAAGGATGAAGGCAGAAGGATGAAGGATGAAATTTCATCCTTCATCCCTCATCCTTCATCCTTTGGATGACGACGATGAACAAATTTCTCTTACTGATGCTTTTACTCGCGCTCGCCGCGCTCACAATCGCGTGCGTTCCCGAAAAACCCGTGAAGGACGGACACGGTGAACTTGCCGTCGTGATTGATCGCGAGTTCACGTCGCCTGTCACGCACAGCCCGCTCGATTGGTGGCAGACGCGCCATTTCCAAGCCGTCAACAACGGCGACATCAAAGAAAAAGATTGCCTCTACTGCCACAAGGTCGAACGCTCGTGCAATAATTGTCACGGGTATGTTGGAGTTCGGAAAATCGTCCCGTAGTTGGTTAGTTGGATAGTTTGTTAGTTTGATGGTTCGTAGAATGTGTCGCAAACATTCAACTACCCAACTATCAAACTATCAAACTTGGAATTTGAAATATGACACAAACCGCAACTGAATTCCCCTCCAAGTTACAAACGCGCCGCGCGTTCATTCAAACGATGCTGGGTCTTGTCGCGGCGGGCTGGGCGGGCTGGGCTACCCAAGGCGTTTTGTTCCCCGCGCCGCGCGCGCAAACGGGACAGGTGAAATTCGCGCTGGCGGAATTGCCTATCGGCGCGGTCAAAGCGATCACGTACGAAGGCAAGCCCGCGCTCGTACTGCGCGACAAAGAAGGCGTCGTTGCCTTCTCGCTCGTTTGCACGCACCAAGGTTGCATCGTGCAGTGGCGCGAAGGTAAGCAAGAATTTTATTGCCCCTGCCACGACGGCTATTTCGATCGAAATGGGGATGTGGTCGCGGGTCCGCCGCCAATGCCGCTGGAACAAATCCAGGCGAAGATTATTGGCGATGAAATTGTAATTGGAGAAGCGTGAACAGTCGACAGAAAATCTAGCGACTGGCGACTGAGGACTTGACAATGAAAAAATTTTTCGCGATAACGATTCTTCTCACCATCATCGTTCCATTCCTTCCCGCGACACCGACGGTCGCGCTACCCGAATATTCGACGCGCGTTGGCGAGCCGTGCGGCTCGTGCCACACGAGCGCGGCAGGCGGTGGTCTGCGTAGCCCGCGCGGTCAAGCGTGGGTCGCGCAAGGCAAACTGAACACCGTGCCGACGATGGACGAATCGCTGAAAATTCTCGGCGTGAAAGTGACGACCGACCCCGCCGATTACATCGCGCCGACCCCTTCGACTACCGCTCAGGGTGCGCCCGCGCCCGCCGCGCCGCTCGCCACGCGCTACGAACGCAAGATGATGTTGTTGATGCGGTTGTTGGAGTATGGTGGAAATTAGTCGCGTAGTCGTGTGGTCGAATAGTCAAACACGAGGCGACGCACTGACTACAAGACTATTGGACTACCCGACTATCTGACAAGGTTTTGCCAATGAAACTTTCTCGTCGCGAATTTCTCAAAATCAGCGCAGGCGTTGCCGCCACGAGCGCGGCGCTGCCGCTCATTCAAACCGTCCAAAACGTCGCCGCGAGTGATGCGGCGCCGCGCGCGCCAGACCCTTCGACTCCGCTCAGGGCGCCCGCGCGCGCGACGTACGACGAAAAATATTTGCATACCGTCTGCTCGCTCTGTCCATCGGGCTGCGGGTTGGAAGTGCGCGTCGTAGATGGGCGCGCGGTCAAAGTCGAAGGCAATCCGCTACATCCGCTCAATCAGGGTGTCTGCTGTCCCAAAGGTCAAGCGTCGCTCGAAGTGTTGTACTCGCCCGAACGATTGCCCGCGCCATTACGCCGCAAAGTCGCGAAAGATGTCGCGGCGAACGATATCGCGCAGTGGGAAAAAATTTCGTGGGACGACGCGCAAAAAATCGTCGCCGATAAATTGCGCGCGCTGCGCGAGCAAGGTCAAGCGCACACCGTCGCGCTGCTGCACGGCAACTTGCGCGGACAACTGCGCCCGCTGCTGCAGCGCTTCCTCAACGCGTACGGCTCGCCCAATTTGATTTCGATGGAAAACGACCTGGCGCGCCTCGCGCTGTTTCTGACGCAGGGTGTCAACGGCTATCCGATTTACGATATTGACAATGCGCGCTATGTGATGTGTTTCGGCGGCAGCATCCTGGAATCGTCCCAGCATCTGCAAAAATATTTGTCGGGCTATGGCTTTATGCATCGCGGACAATCGAACCGCGCGAAACTCGTCGTCGTGGATAGTCGTTTGAATGTGACCGCCGCGAAATGCGACGAGTGGGTGCCGATTCGACCTGGGACGCTCGGCGCGCTCGCGCTCGGAATGGCGCACGTGCTCATCAAGAGCGGCGCGGTCAACGAATCGTTCGTCAAAAATTGGACGTTCGGCTACGACGATTTCAAAGACGACCAGGGCAAGACGCATCTCGGTTTCAAACGATTGGTGCTGGAGCAGTACACGCTCGAACGCGCGCAAGACATCACGGGTATTCCTGGCAGCACGATTGCGAAACTCGCGGGTGAATTCGGTTCCAACAAACCCGCGCTCGCGATTCTGCCGACGGGTCGCGGTGATTTGTTGAGCGGCAACGGCTTGTCCACCGCGCTGGCGATTTCTGCCCTCAACGCGCTCGTCGGTTCGATTGAAGTGCCTGGGGGCGTGCAGGTGCAACACTATGCCGATTACGCACCTTGGTCGGCATTGCCTAGCGATGCGGGCGCGGAGAAAGCGCGCGCGATGCCGCGACTCGATGGCGCGGGCGCGGATTATCCCGTCGCGTTGTCGTCGTATCAAACGCTCGCGGAAAATTTGGCGAAGGCGAAACCGTACGCAGTCAACGCGCTCTTCTTGCTGAACACGAATCCCATTCTCGACGCGCCACAAGGTCAACGATTCGTTGACGCGCTGAAAAAGTCATTCGTCGTCAGTTTCAACCCGACGCTCGACGAAAGCGCGGCGTACGCGGATTTGATTTTGCCGTCGCTCACATTTTTCGAAATGTGGCAGGACGATGTCATCGAAGGGACGGGGTTCGCGGGTGTCGCGCTGCGTCAGCCCGTCGTCGCGCCCGTGCGCGATGGGCGCAATCCAGGCGACGTGATTTTGCACATCGCGAAACAAATCGGCGGCGCGGTCGGTCAAGCGCTGCCGTGGCGCGATTTTCTCGAGGTCGTCAAGTTCCGCATCGGCGCGCTGGGAATTTCGTGGGATGATTTGGTCAAAAATGGCGCGTGGTCTGCGCTCGTCTACAATTTCGCGCAGCCAGGGAGCAAGGCGTGGAGCAAAGTCGTCGGACGCGATCGCGTCAACGCGCCGAAAGATGGTCGCTATGATTTCTTCTCGCGCGAATTGTTCGCCGCGCTTAACCCATCGGACGATGTTGCGTGCTTGCCGCATTTCGAATTGCCCGCCGAACCCGCGAACGCGGCGTATCCGTTCCTGTTGACGTGCCAGGAGACGATGACGCAGCCGCGCAGTTGCGTTGGCGTTGTGCCGTCGCTGCAAGAAATTTACGGACTGCAAGTCGGGTCGCGCTGGGACTCCTGGGTCGAGATTCATCCGAAAGCCGCGCGCGCGCTCGGCATCAAGAAAGACGATTTGGTGTGGGTTGAATCGGCGGCGGGAAAAATTCGCGCGCGCGCCAAACTCGTCGAAGGCATTTGGCAGAACGCGGTGAACATTCCGTACGGGCAGGGACAGTACACAGCGGCGCAATGGGGGCGCGAACCGAGTACTGCAAAACGCGTCGTCGGCGTGAATCCGCTGCAACTCGTTTCGACCAGCGCGGAAAAAATTTCTGGCTTGGCGATGATGTTGCCGACGAGAGTGAAGATTTACAAATAGTTTTGTTAGCTGGATAGTTTGCTGGTTTGGCAGTTTGATAGTTGCGTTGTCCGCCACAAAACATCTTCAACTACTGAACCACTGAACTACCCAACTATCCAACCATCCAACTATCAAACTATTGAGGAAAAATATGGCGCGATGGACAATGGCAATTGATTTAGATAAATGTCTCGGCTGTCAGGCGTGCACGGTGGCGTGCCGCATGGAAAATAATACGCCGATTGCAGGACCCGAGCAGGCGGAAAAAGGGCGCGCGATTTTGTGGAACGAAGTGATTCCGTTCGTCGAAGGCGAGTACCCGAACGTCACCGCGCGCTACATTCCGCGTCCGTGTATGCACTGCGACGACCCGCTGTGCGTGAAAGTGTGTCCTGTCAAAGCGACTTACAAAAACGAGGAAGGCACGGTGCTTGTGGATTACGAGCGCTGCATCGGCTGTCGCTTTTGCACCGTCGCGTGCCCGTACACCGTGCGCTATTTCAACTGGCACGAGCCGTACTATCCCGAATCGCTCAAAGCGCACCTGAATCCCGACGTGCCGATTCGTCCGAAAGGTGTCGTCGAAAAATGTACGTTCTGCGTGCAGCGTTTGCAGCGCGCGCGCGCGAAAGCGGAAGCCGAGGGGCGCGTCTTTCTCGCGAGCGATTACGTTCCCGCGTGCGTGCAGACCTGCACGGGACGCGCGCGCTACTTTGGCGACCTTGACGACCCGACGAGTCTCGTCTCGCAACTGCTCAAAAGCCCGCGCGCGTTTCGTTTGCTGGAAGAGTTGGGCACGAAACCGAAGGTGTTTTATTTGCGCGAAGGATGACGGAATTTCGATTGTTCGCCACGATGGTTTCCTAGTCCAAGCGTAGTCGCAAATCCGCAATCGTTTAGCTGGATAATGTGCTATGAAGTTCAAGTCTTTTGAGTTTAATCTAAGGGAGCTTGCTGGGTCTATGGGCGACTTTGGCACGCTCTTTCCATTAGCCATTGGCTATATTGTTGTCAATGGTCTCAATCCTGCGGGGTTTCTGGTGATGATGGGACTGGCAAACATTATCACTGGCATAGTGTACCGACTTCCTATGCCTATCGAACCGATGAAGGTACTTGCTGTGATGGCAATTGCCCAACATTGGTCACCCTCAATGGTCTATGCCTCTGGATTCGCAATGGGTGTCATTTGGTTAGTCTTTGCCGCCACAAACCTCATCGGTTGGATTGCAAAGATTACGCCCAAGTCCGTTATCTGGGGTATCCAAGTCACACTAGGTTTACTCCTCGCTATTGAAGCAATCAAAATGCTTTCGACTTGGTGGGCGCTGGGTGTTGTCTCCATTCTGCTGGTGCTGGCACTTCGGCAGAATCGCTATGCACCTGCTGCAATCGTGCTAATGGTTCTTGGTATAGCAATTTGCCTTGTCAATGGAAACTTCCAGCAGGTTAGCCCTCTTGCTCTCAATTTGCCACCACTCACAGGTTTTCGTCTTGAGGAAGTCTGGCAGACGTTGTTACTCGCAGGTTTCGCACAAATTCCGTTGACAGTTACCAATGCAACCATTGCCACTGCTGCCCTAATCAAGAAATATTGGCCCGACAAGCCTGTGAGCGAGAGACAACTTTCTCTAAATCAAGGCATCATGAACTTGGTTTTACCTTTCTTCGGCGGTATGCCAATGTGTCACGGTGCTGGCGGCTTGGCGGGACAATACTACTTTGGCGCGCGCACGGGTGGGACAAACATCATTGAGGGGTTAATCGAAGTTTCATTGGGGTTGTTCTTCGCCTCGTCGGTTGCTGGCTTGTTCGCCGTCTTTCCATCAGCCATCATCGGGGCAATGATGTTTCTCGTTGGGATAGAACTCACCAAGTTTGCAAGGAATATTCGCCCAAACAAAGATTTAGTGCCGATGGGCGCGACGATTATCGTCTCCCTGTTCAGCAATATGGCTTTGGGTTTTGCTGTTGGACTTGGAGTCTATCACTTGACCAGATTCATTGTCAGGCAGACAGGTCATTGCGCGTGCCATCAGCCAGTGAGGAACTACACCTAAAGTGGCGAACACGCAAAAGCGATTAACCTACCTGTTGAGAATTGCAGAGTCGCAAATCATAAATCGAAAATCATAAATCGCACCCGAGGTTGAACCATAATGTCCCATCTGGAATCCACCGTCTTCGCAACCCTCCGCAAAACAGGCATCCGTTTCTACATCCTGTTCGGCGTGCTTGCCGCGCTCGTCGTGTGGGGCGTGTTCGCGTACATCTATCAATTGATTGAGGGCTTGGGCGTCACGGGTTTGAGCCGCCCCGTCTACTGGGGAATCTATCTCACCAACTTTGTCTTCTTCATCGGCATCAGTCACGCGGGCACGCTCATCTCCGCGATTCTGCGCGTCACGCAAGCGAACTGGCGCCGCTCGATTACGCGCATCGCCGAGGCGGTCACCGTGTTCGCGCTCTGCGTCGGCGGTTTGCAAATCCTGATTGATATGGGACGTCCCGACCGCATCCTCAACATGATTTTCTATGGACGATATCAAAGCGTGTTCCTGTGGGACTTGACCTGCATCGGCATTTATTTTATGAGTAGCATCACGTACCTCTACCTGCCGATGATTCCCGATTTTGCGCGGATGCGCGACAAACTCACCGACATCGCGCGCTGGCGCAAGTGGCTCTACACTCTCGCCGCGCTCGGTTGGAAAGGGAACCACGAACAACATCGCCGTTTGGAAATCGCGATCGCGATTATGGCGATTGCGATTATCCCGATTGCCGTCTCAGTGCATACCGTCGTCTCGTGGATTTTTGGAATGACCGTGCAACCGATGTGGCACAGCACGATTTTCGGACCGTACTTTGTCGTCGGCGCGATCTTCAGCGGCATCGCGACCTTGTTTATCGCGATGGCGATTATGCGCAAGGTTTTGCGTTTGGAAGCTTGGTTGACCGACAAACAGTTCGACTATCTCGGCTTGCTGCTGCTGGTGATGAGCGCGTTCTGGTGCTACTTTACCTTCGCCGAATACCTCACGACGGTTTACAGCGCGCTCACGCACGAAATGCACGTCGCCGATGCGAAACTGTACGGCGAATACGCCTGGGCGTTCTGGCTGATGGTCTTCTGCAACGCCGTCGTGCCATTCGCGATTCTCACGCGCCGCGCCGGACGGACGGTGATGGGCACCGTCATCGCATCGGTTTTCATCAATATTGGAATGTGGCTGGAACGCTTTACGATTGTCGCGCCCACGCTCACGCGTCCCAGCTTGGCGTTCGAACACGCGATTTATCAACCCTCCTGGGTCGAAATATCCATCACCGTTGGATCGCTCGCGCTCTTCGCGCTCCTCTTCGTCATCTTCTTCAAACTCTTCCCCAGTCTCGCGATTTGGGAAGTGGAAGAAGGCATCGAAATCGAAGAACGCAACCGCATCAACAAGCAACTGTCGCTGGAAGATTTGCGAGCGATGGAAAAGGCATAATGCGTTTCAGGTTTCAGGTTACAAGTTTAACGTTGAACCTCGAACCTGAAACCTGAAACTTGAAACCTGGAACTTGATATGGAAACACTCTACTGGCTCATCAACACCCAAACCCTCGGCGGACTCGTCGTGGTGATAGTTTTCGGCGTCGTCGTCACGCTGTACTTTTTTATGCTGCGCTGGATTGTCGCGGGCGCGAATGTTGCAGACGATGGTGATACGTAGGGGCGAGGCATTTGCAGATTGTCATTCTGAGCGGAGCGAAGAATCTCTCAAGCAACTTGCGAGACGCTTCGCTACGCTCAGCGTGACAAATTGCCCCTACCGCGCATTGCAATTATTGGAGATTCCCGAAAGATGAAAAATAGATTCCTGCCCCTCGTCGTAATTCTCGGCGGCGCGCTGATGGTCGCGTTTGCCTTTGCCGCGTCAACGCCCGCCGCGCCATCCGCAATTCATAATTCGCAATCTGCAATTCCTAATTCGCAATTCGCAATTGGCAATTATTGCCTTGAATGCCACACCGCCGTCCCCGCGCAATCACTCGACGCGCTCCGCCCCGTCGAATGGGCGCGCGATATTCCGTGCGCGACGCTCCGTAAAGCGTACGAAGGCGTCTGGCAAACCGACACGCTCGTCGCCGCGTTCCAAAACGCGCAGAACGATGTGAGCGCGGTTGGCGTTGACACGCGCGCGCAAGCCAAGCGCATCAACGCGCAACGCGTCATCGCGGAACGATTCACGCGCGAGAATGACATTTCGCTTGCCGCGATGACGAATCGGTACCAGACCGCGCGCTTTCAAATGAACAAAGCGTACGCGGCGATGAACGACGCGCGCGCGGAACGCGACCGCGCGTTCATCTTGATTGCGGTTTCGCTCGCGACGATTTTCGTCGTCAGCGGAATTTTCCTGGGTTGGCGCAACACGTTCAAGGGCAAACGCGTAGGGGCGATTGAAAAATCGCCCATTGAAAAATCGCCCATTGAAAAATCGCCCATTGAAAAATCGCCCATTGAAAAATCGCCCATTGAAAAATCGCCCATTGAAAAATCGCCCATTGAAAAATCGCCCGTTGAAAAATCGCCCACCTCGCGCGCGGCATTCGCGCTCGCGGCAGTCGGAATGATTGTCGTCTTCGTTCTGTTTGCGAATCCGCTGTTCGCGTTCGCGCCGCCGTTGCCCACGCCGACCGAAGAAGAGACCGAACGCCAGACCGCCGTTGACCAGGCGACGCGCGTGAGCGATGCCGTCGCGCGTTTTTCCGCGCAATCCTGGGTGCTGGGACGCATCGGCGCGCAGTGGAACGCGACGGACAAGACGCAGGCGAACGCCGCGTACGCCGACGCGCTCACTGCCGCGCGCGACAAGAATGCGAACCTCGCCGCATACTGGGGACAACTCCAAGCCGTGCGCGAGAGCGCGGTGACGTGGAACGAAGCGACGCAAGACCTTGCCGCGTTCCGCGCCGACAAAATCGAAACTGCCGCGCAGCAATCCTGGCAATACCGCGCCATTGCGAACGAGTGGCTCGCGGTTGACAAAGCCAAAGCCGCCGACGCGCTCAACCTTGCACTCAATTCCAATCTCCAATCTCCAGTCTCCAATCTCCGCGATTTTGAGTTGCGCGCCATCGCCGTCACCTACGCCAAACTCGACGCCGCCAAAGCGAACGAACTCGTCGCGCAAGTGCAAGACCCGTTCCTGCGCGCGTGGGGCTGGCGCGAGATGGGACAATTCGACAAAGCCACGCAAACCGCGCGCGAAGTGAAATCGCCGTACGACCGCGCGTGGGCATTGCGCGAAATCGCGCGCGCATCGGGCAACACCGCGCTGCTGAACGACGCACTCGACGCGGCGACGAAAATCGAGAACGCGGAATCGCGCGCGTACGCGCTCGCCGATATTGCGATTGTTTGGGCGGCGAAAGATAGCGCGAAAGCAAACGAGGTCATCGAAAAGATTCCCGTCGCGTATCCCGACGCGCGCGTGATGGCGCTGCGCGGCGCGGGCAAGGCGACGATCGACGCGAATCGCGCGAAAGAATTTTTCGCGCGCGCGCTGACCGACGCGAAAAAGGTGGACAGCGCGTACGCGATGGAAAAATATACCGCCGCGCTTGCCGCCGACCTTGCGCGCGTGGACGCGGCAAGCGCGCTCGATGTCGCGTCAAAATTGACGGACGCAGTTTTGCGCGACCAGGCGTACCGTGACATTGCTATCGCCGCGAACGCGAACGACGTTGCCGCGAAAATCGCGACGCCGACTTTCCGCGCGCAAGCGTTGACCGCGCTCGGCGCGAAAGCAAACGACAAGACGCAAGCCGCGAAATATTTCCAGGACGCGTTCGCGCTCGCGGACAAGATGGAAGACCTGGCGGCGTTGCGCGATTTAGCAATCGCGTGGGCGGCGCTTGATCCCAAAGCCGCGCTCGCCGTCGTAGACAAGCTTGAAGATGCGGCGGACAAGGTTGCCGCGCTCCAAGCCATCGCGCTCGAACTTGCCAAGGCGGACAAGCGACAATCGGCGGAAGTGTTCGACCGCGCGGTGAATCTCGCGAAATCGGTGCGCGTGCGCGGCGAAGCGTTTGCGTCGGCGCGCGCGCTTGCCGCGCTTGCATCATCGTACGCGGCGATTGACGCGGCACGCGCGAACCAAGCATTTGCCGCCGCGCTCGAATCGGCAAAGCGCGTCAATGTGAAATATTAATCGCGCGTGTCATTGCGAGGAGGCGGTTTTCGCCGACGAAGCAATCTCCAATTTGCAACGTGGAGATTGCTTCGCCGCTACGCGGCTCGCAATGACACGACCAAGGATCTCAATGAGCCGAGTCTTGATCGTTTACACTCAATCGCTCGATGACCCCGCGCAATGCGGCGCGCCGTTTTTGTACGCGCAAGACGCGGCAGTCGCGGGACATCAAACCGAAATGTTCTTTACGACGCGCGGCACCGCGCTGCTGAAAAAAGGCGTCGCCGAAACGGTGTTTCCCAAAACGGGTGGCAGATCCGTTCGCCAATTCATCAACGATGCGGTTGCCAAAGGCGTGCGCTTGATCGTTTGCGCGCCCTCGCTCGCGCTGAACGATATGACCGAAGACGATTTGATTGACGAAGCAGATACGCTCGTCGGCACGGCATACCTGATCACCGAAGGATTGAAAGCGGATTTGATCTTGACGTTTTAGAATCAGTGGAACGCGTTTACGACTTGATTTCCACTGGATTCGTACTTTTTTCTGGTAAAGTGAAACGCGAGATATTTGAATTTGCGAATATCTCGCGTAGCGAAAGGAGCCCCGTGTCCTGGCTCCGCCAGTTGTTCAAGCGCGATCAACCCACGACGGAACGTTGGCGCGTCCTGCAAATCGAAGTGACGAGCCGCTGTTCCTTGCGCTGTACGTTTTGTCCGAATAAATCGCTCGGCAAGAATTGGATTCACGGCGATTTGCCCTGGTCGGTTTTCTCCGATTGCATCGCGCCGCATCTCGCGCGTTTCGATTTGGCGTACTTGCAAGGGTGGGGCGAGCCGCTGCTGCATCCGCAGTTGTGGGAGATGATTCGCGCGACGAAAGACGCGGGTTGTCGCGTCGGTTTTACGACGTGCGGCAGCGCGCTCGACGAAACGAACGGCGCGCGCTTGCTCGACGAGTGCATTGACATTCTTTCGATTTCGTTCGCGGGCGCGACGCCAAGCGTACACGAATCGTTGCGCGTCGGTTCCGATTTCCGGAAACTTGCCGCGAATGTCGAACGTATCGCGCGATTGAAAAAGAGCCGTGTCATTGCGAGGAGCGATCCTGAGCGGAGCGAAGCGGAGTCGAAGGATCGCGACGAAGCAATCTCCAAATCGCGAGGTGGGGATTGCTTCGCCGCTACGCGGCTCGCAATGACACTGCCCATCATCGAATTGCATTTCTTGATGATGCGGTCGAACATTCACGAATTGCCGGAGTTCGTGCGCTTGGCATCGTCAATCGGCGCAGATGAAGTTGTGGCGACGAACGTCGCGTACGCGCCGACGCGCGAAATCGAAGCGTTGCGCGTCTTTGCCGAGTCACCCGACCCGCGGCATCTCGCGTTGATCGGCGAAGCCGAGCGCGAAGCCAAGCGCCGTGGCATTACGTTCCGCGCGTATCCGCTGGCGATGGATGCGAACATTCTGGAATGTGACGCGCAGCCAACTGAAACGGCGTACGTCAATCATTTGGGTCAAGTTGCGCCGTGCGTGTATTTGGGACTGCCGATCAGGGAGCGCGCGCCACGTTTCTTTCAAGGTCAGGAGCGTCCAGTGGCGCCAGTGAATTTTGGCAGTTCCTGTTTGGATCTGATCGCCGCGATGCAGGGGGCGGGACGCGCCCAGTTCAGCGGCGCGTTCCGTTCGCGCAAAGTGTCCGCGTATTCCGCGCTCGCGCTTTCGGCGGCGAGTGGCGCGTCAGAGCAAACGCGTTTGCCCGATCCGCCTTCGCCGTGCCGCTATTGCTACAAAATGTATGGGATCTGACAGAAACGAGGTTTCGATGTCTCCACGTTCGATTTTCGATATGCAAGCCGAGTTGTGCAAAACGATGGGCAACGCCGCGCGCTTGCAGATCGTTCACACCTTGCGCGGAGGTCCGCATCGCGTTAGCGATATTGTTGAGGTGACTGGTCTCGCGCAAGCCAAAGTGTCGCAGCATCTCGGCGTCTTGCGCGCGTACGGCATCGTCGCGACCAAGCGGGAAGGCAAGGATGTGATCTACCGCATCGCAAATTCCAAACTGACGCGCGTCTGCGACTTGATGCGCGAGGTGCTGGCGGAACAAGCAAGCGAACGTTCGGAAGTATTTGAAGCGTTACAAAGAAAAGGATGAAGGCGGAAGGATGAAGGATGAAAACCACGCGTTCTTTCATCCTTCATCTCTCATCCTTCTGCCTTTGAGGGAAGGCACAATGGAATGGTTTCTGATTTTGTTCGGCTGGATTTCCGCCGCGCTGTTTGTGATCGTCTCGGCGTATAAGATTTATCGCGTCGCAACCGCGCCGCTCAATGTGCGTTGGGAAGTGTATCCCGTGCCGCACGAAGAAGGCGAACGGCGACATTACGGCGGCTCGTATATGGAAGAGGTGGACTGGGCGAAAAAGTCGCGCGCGGGTTCGCTCGTCGCCGAGTTCGTCGAGATGGGGCAAGAGATTTTCTTGTTGCAACGCGTGCGCAAGTACAACGTTTACGGTATTTGGCTACTTTCGCTGGCGATGCACTGGGGGTTGTATCTCGGCGCGGGGTTGCTGGGTCTGCTGGTGATCGAAAACGCGTTGCCCGCGCTCGCGCCGTTGACGAACGTCGTCGGCGTCGTCGCGTTCGCGCTGGGCACGCTGGGCGCGTTCGGGTTGATCGCCAAGCGCGCGACGGATCGCAATCTAAATCTCTACACCGCGCCGATTGACTATTTCAATCTGCTGTGGCTCGCCGCGATTTTCGTTTTGGGACTAGCGTCCTTCGCGACCGCAGGATCGTTTGCGGCGCATCGCGCGTACATCGGCAGCGTGTTGACGTTCCAGCCCGCGCCGATTGCGCCGCTCGTCGCGCTGACGTTCTTCGCATTCGAGTTGTTCGTCGTGTATATGCCATTCTCGAAACTGATTCACTACTTTGCGAAATATTTTACGTACCATAGTCAGTTGTGGGACGATGCGTTCAAGGTGAAAGGATCGCCGACGGACAAAAAAGTGGCGGAGCAGTTGGCATATACCGCCGCGTGGTCTGCGCCGCACATCGTGCCAGGGAAATCGTGGTTGGAGCAAGCGCAGAACCCGAACGTCGAAAAATAATCCCCGCGTGTCATTGCGAGGAGCATCCTGAGCGGAGCGCAGCGAAGTCGAAGGATGCGACGAAGCAATCCCCAACTTGCGACTTGGAGATTGCTTCGGGCAAAAATCGCCCTCGCAATGACACAGGGTTGAAGGTGACAAGAAATGAGCGAACCGAAAATCATTCGCTTTAAAGATATCGCGCGCGCGGGCGATGAACCGCTGGTCACGCTCACGCGCGACGATTTGATCGAGATTCCGCAACTGGGCGATGCGCCGGATGTGCAATCGCCGCAAGCGCGCTGGCTGGAACGTTACGATTTTTCGCTGGATGGTTTCAGCGATTTTGATTTGCCGAAACCGAAGACGAAAGAGGAAGAAGAGCGGCTGGTCAACGGGTTCTTGCGCGGCTTGGAAAAACTGTTCGATCCACAGAGCAACTGGCCCTTTGTCAAAATCTTTCGCCTCTCGCTGGACTATTGCGTGCGCTGCCAGACTTGTTCGGAGGCGTGCCACACCTACATCGGCAGTGGGCGGCAGGAAATTTATCGTCCCACCTATCGTTCCGAAGTTCTGCGCCGCATCTACCAAAAATATTTCACGCCCTCGGGTAAGTTGTTGGGCTCATTCGTCGGCGCGGATGTGGAGGTGAACGCCAAGACAGTCTGGCGTCTGCTCGAACTTTCGTATCGCTGCAATGTGTGTCGGCGGTGCGCGCAAGTGTGTCCGGTCGGCGTGGACAACGCGTTGTTGGCGCGCGAGATTCGCAAACTGTTCAGCCAGGAAATGGGCATCGCGCCCGGCGAGTTGTTGAAGAAAGGAACGCGCCAACATCTCAAAGCCGGTTCCTCCACAGGGATGACCCCTGCCGCATTCAAGGATTTGGTCGAATTTATCGAGGACGATATTTTTGCCAAGACCGGCAAAAAGATCAAGATGCCGATCGATCAAAAAGGCGCGGACGTTTTGCTGATTCACAATGCCGGAGAATTTATGGCGTGGCCCGAAAATCCTGCGGCGTTCGCGATCCTGTTCGATGCCGCCGGGATTAGTTGGACGTTGAGCAGTGAAGCGCAAGGATACGACGGCGTGAACTATGGCGCGTGGTTCGACGACGTGGAACTGGCGCGCGTCGCGTTACGCCAGATTTCGATTGCCAAAGAGTTGGGCGTCAAGAAGATCGTCGTCGGCGAGTGCGGACACGCGCACAAAGCGTTGTGCGTGCTGGCGGATCGCGTGCTCCCCGGCGATCTGTCGCTCGATCAAATTCCGCGCGAAAGTTGTCTGCCGCTGTTGTGGGAGATCGTCAAAAGCGGCGCGGTCAAGTTCGATCCGAACAAAAACGATTTTCCCGTCACGCTCCACGATTCGTGCAACGTCGTGCGTTTGATGGGCATCGTGTCACCGCAGCGCGAAATCGTCAAGGCGATCTGCAAACAGCCGGTGCGCGAGATGACCCCGAACGGCGTGTGGAATTATTGTTGCGGCGGCGGTAGCGGTTTTGCGATTATGAACTCGCTCAACTTTGATCAATGGCGCAAGAACGTGTCCGAGCGCATGAAAATCAAGCAAGTGCTCGACGTGTTCAACGACGTGCTCGATCCCAGCATCAACAAGTACGTCATCGCCGCGTGTTCCAATTGCAAAGGCGCGATGCGCGACGGGATCGATCATTACGGTTTGTGGGACAAGTTTCACATCACCTACGGCGGGCTGGTCGATCTGATGGTCAACGCGATGGCGGATTTGCCGCAGCCGTATATCGAGTTCGGCAAGCAAGGATAGTGCGCCTGAACCAAGCGCACTCTTGAAAAAATCAACGGAGGAAGAATTTCGATGAGTGTGGCAGAGATGACGGAACGCGAGTTGTGGATGTTCTTGGGATTCACAGTCGTCGTGGGGTTTATGCTCTACGTGGACTTGTTTTTGGTCAATCGTAAGGCGCGGGTGATCACGATCAAATCCGCGTTGATCTGGAGCGCGATCTGGATTGGCACGGCGCTCCTGTTCAACGTCTTTGTCTACTATGAATTAGGCACGGTCAAGGCATTGGAGTTCCTCACGGCGTATCTGATCGAAAAGGCGCTGAGCGTGGACAACCTCTTCGTCTTTTTGGTGGTGTTCTCGTACTTTGGCATTCCGCCGATGTATCAGCCGCGCGTGCTCCGCTGGGGGATCATTGGCGCCATCATTATGCGCGCGATTCTCATCGTGATCGGCGTCGAGTTGGTGCATGCGTTCAACTGGATGCTGTACGTCTTCGGCATCATCTTGATCATCACTGCCGTCAAATTGGTGCAGGGCGGCGCGGAGAGCGTCGATCCGGGACAGAACCGGATGCTCAAACTCGTCTCCCGCTATATTCCAGTCACGACGCAGTTTCACGAAGAGAAATTCTTTACGCGCATCAAGGGAGTCCTCTACGCCACGCCGCTCTTCGCGACGCTGATCGTGATCGAAAGCACCGATCTGATGTTCGCGCTCGATTCGATTCCCGCCGTGTTGGGCATTTCGCACGATCTCTTCATCGTCTACACGTCCAACATTTTTGCGATCCTGGGTTTGCGCGCGCTCTATTTCGCGCTGGCGGGCGTGATGCAACTGTTCCACTATCTCAAATACGCGCTGGCGATCATTCTCGGTTTCATCGGCGTCAAGATGCTCGTCCACGATTTCTTCAAGATCCCGATCGAAATCGCCCTGGGCGTGGTCTTTGGCTTGCTGGTGCTTGCCGTCGTCGCGTCCCTTCTGTTCCCGGAAAAAAAGAAAGAAGAAGCGGCGCCGGGCAAAGACAACCCGGGTGAAAACAAGGAATAACCTGGCGGCGTAGCGCGGCGCCTGCGTGCGCGCGCTTGGCGCAGAGAAAAAACTCCGGCGCTGGGAAAACCGGCAAGAGTGCCACTCCCCCCAATCTACGGCATTCCAGGAGAGAAACGAATGTATATCGTCGCGATTGATATTGACAAATGCAAGGGCTGCGAAGATTGCATCAACGCCTGCCCCAGTCAAATGCTCGCGCTCGTCGAAAAGGACGGCAAGAAATACGCGGTCTTCAACGGCAGTCCCGACGATTGCCTGGGTTGTATGGCGTGTCAGGAAGGATGTCCGGACGGCGCGATCAAAGTTACAGAATTATGAGGGGCGAGTGGCGAGGGGCGTTTGACGTAGGGACGTTTAATTAAACGTCCCTACGCGCGACGAAACAAAATCCAATGGGGAGCAAAAATGTACAGCATTGCGATTGATACGAACAAATGTGAAGGCGACGGCGATTGCGTCGAGTCTTGCCCCGTCACAATCCTGGCGATGGCGGACAACAAAGCCACCGTCAAAGGCGATCCCAACGATTGCCTGGGTTGTATGGCGTGCGTTACCACCTGCAAGACCGAGGCGATCACCGTCCAGGAATTCTAAATGGAAATGAGCCAATGTGCCAATGAACCAATTTCCAAACAAGACCGTTTGGCTCATTGCGCAAAATTTGGCTCATTGGACAATTGGCTCATTGGCTCATTTTCCGTTTCCTCCGCGCGTTGTCATCGCCGCGCCGCACGGGCGTTCCGGCAAAACGACCGTCGCGGTGGGTCTCTGCGCCGCGTTTGCCGCGCGCGGGCTGATCGTCCAGCCCTTTAAAAAAGGACCCGATTACATTGATCCCTCCTGGCTCACCGAAGCCGCGCGCCGTCCCTGCCGCAACCTCGATCCGTTTTTGATGGGCGAAGAGGTGGTAGTGGCGGCGTTTGCGCGTGGTAGCCAAGCCGCCGATCTCGCGCTGATCGAAGGCGCGATGGGTTTGTACGACGGCGCCGATCTCGCCGGGACCGGCAGCACCGCCGCGCTCGCGCGCTGGCTGGACGCGCCGATCTTGCTCGTCGTCAACGCGCAACGCATTACGCGCTCCGTCGCCGCGCTCGTGCAGGGCTATCAACATTTTGAGCCGAACACGCGCATCGCGGGTGTCATTCTCAACAACGTCGCGCGCGCGCGTCAGCAAACGCTGATCACCCAAGCCATTGAAAAATACTGCGGCATCCCGGTCGTCGGCGTTTTGCCGCGCGATGACGCGCTCGCGATTCCGGATCGGCATCTCGGTTTGATCCCGCGCGGCGAATATAGCCACATCCTTGAGGGCGTGGCTACGGTTCCCGCGATCGCCGCCGCGCGCGACGCGGTGCTGGCGCATTTTGATCTGGACGCGATTTTCCGAATTGCTGGGGAGAGCGGGAGACAGGGAGACAGGGAGACAAGGAGACAAGGGAAGCAACTTGGAACCTTGAACCTTGAACCGCCTCTCGCCTCCCGCCCCTCACCTCTCGCAATTGGCATCCTCCGCGATCGCGCGTTCAGTTTCTACTATCCCGAAAATCTGGAAGCGCTGCAAGAGGCGGGCGCGGAGTTGATTTTCATTGACAGTTTGCGCGACGCGCATTTGCCCGCGCTCGACGCGCTCTACATCGGCGGCGGATTCCCGGAAGTGTTTCTGCGCGAACTGCAAGCGAACGCGTCGTTGCGCGCGGAAATTTGCGCGGCAATCGAAAATGGTTTGCCGGTCTACGCCGAGTGCGGCGGCTTGATGTACCTGGCGCGCGCGATCACCTGGCGCGACCAGCGCGGCGAGATGGTCGGCGCGCTGCCGTTCGATGTGACGGTGACGGACAAGCCGCAAGGTCACGGCTACGTCGAACTGGAAGTGATCGCCGAGAATCCGCTGTTCGCGCGCGGAACGATTGTGCGCGGACACGAGTTTCACAATTCGCGAATAAACCTGGAAGGTCTTGGAGACCTTCTAGGTTTGAACTGCGCGTATCGCATCACGCGCGGGCACGGACTGGACGGCGCGCGCGATGGCATAGTTTACAAAAACGCGTTTGCAAGTTATACTCACCTACACGCTTTGGTCACGCCCGAGTGGGCAACAGCGTTCAGCGCCAAAGCGCGTGGGGCAAAATTAAATGGTTGATCACGAAAAACAAATCGAACAAACAATCTCAACGTCTACAAAATTCTGCAAAATCTCGCCGCGCAAGAATCGGACGCGGCGCACGCGCGCGTGGTCGCCGCGCTCACCGCGCTGATCGGCGCGCTGATCGAACGCTATCGTTTCTTCCTGGGGCGCGGCATTGCGTTGCTCTTCGACAAAGAGACGCGCGCGCAAATCGGCGCGAACACCGAATTTTTGCAGAGCATCGGCGCGTGGGAACAACTCCCGCCCGAAGTCCGCAATTTGAAAAATGGTTTTGAATCGGCGGAGCCGGTGCAAAGTCTTCCTACGACCGACATCACGTTGCGTTCCGGGCAGGACGAAATCACGTTTCGACCGACGGGGCAGTTGCTGGGCATTTTGATGCCGCAAGACGTGACCGCCGCGCCGAGTTTGACCGACGCGGTGCGCGCCGCGCTCGCGGCGCCGCTTGGCGCAAAGCGTTTGTCCGAATTGGCGGCGGGCGCGTCCAGCGTTGTGATCATCGTGGACGATCACACGCGCCCCACGCCGACGGCGCGCATTTTGCCCGAAGTGCTGGCGGAAATATTTCGCGCGCGCGTGCCGGAATCAGCGATCACGATTTTAGTCGCGAGCGGAATGCATCGCGCGCCCACCGCCGAAGAATTGGCGCGGATCGTGCCGCCCGAAGTCGCCGCGCACATCCGCGTCATCGTTCACGATTGCAAAGACGAAACCGCGCTCGTCGAAATCGGGCGCGCGCGCAGCGGCGTGCCGCTCAAGATCAATCGCGCGGTCGCGGAAGCGGGCTTGGTCGTTGCGATCGGAATGATCGCGCCGCATCCGTACGCCGGGTTCACCGGCGGCGCGAAAAGTATTTCGCCCGGCGTCGCCGCGCTAGAAACGATTGTCGCGAATCACATTCTCAACGTCTTTCCTGCGACCGGTCCCGGCAAAGTGGCGGGCAATCCGGTGCAGGAAGATATCGCGTACGCGGGGCGCGCCGGGAAATTGGCGTTCGCAGTCAACGTCGTGTTGAGCGGCACGAATCAAGTCGTCAGCGCGCTGGCAGGCGATCCGTTCAAGATCACCGAAACCGGTTTCGATCGCGCGCGCAAAATTTATCGCGCCGCGTATCCGGCAAAGAGCGATGTCGCGATCGTTTCGTGCGGCGGTCATCCGCGCGACGCGAATCTGTATCTGGCGGTGCGCGCGGTCAAGACCGCGAACCTGGTCATTCGCCGCGGCGGCTATATCGTGCTGGTGGCGGGGTGCGCGGAGGAAACCGGACCCGCGCGTTTCGCGCAGGTGATGCGCGAGATGCCGGTGATGTTCGAAGAAACGTTGCAGGAAGAACCCGAGCACGTGATCGCCGCGCATGTTTTGAAAACGACCCAGACGATCGTCGTTTCGTGCGTGCGTCCCGAAGTGTTCGCGGAACTGGGTCTGCGTCACGCGTCAACCGTTGAAGGCGCATTACAACAAATCGCAATTGAACTTGGACGCGAGCCGAGCGTGCTGGTGATTACGAACGGGTGGACGGTAATACCGGAAAGGATGAAGGCGGAAGGATGAAGGATGAAGAAATTACAAATGAGCAAATGAAAAATGACAAAATGGCGAATGACAAGCTTGTTTTTCAATTTCCAACCTCTGACCACTGAATACTGAATACTGAATACTGAATACTGAATACTGAATACTGAATACTGAATACTGAATACTATCCACTGACTATTGTGAATCTGCTACTACTCGGTCTCAATCATCACGCCGCGCCGGTGAATGTGCGCGAACGTTTGGCGGTGACGCCGAATCATTTGCCCGACGTGTTGCGCGCGTTGCGCGATGCGCCCGGCGTCGGCGAAGCGGCGATCGTTGCCACGTGCAATCGCTTTGAAGTGTACGCGGCGGTGGACGATGCGGCGGCGCGCCACGCGGCGATGGTCGAAGCGCTCGCGGCAGCGCGCGGTTTGAGCGCGTGCGATTTCGCGCAGTTCGCGTGCCACTTGACGACGCGCGCGGGTGCGGACGCGGCGCGGCATCTCTTCCGCGTCGCGGCAGGGCTCGATTCGTTGCTCGTCGGCGAACATCAAATCTTGGGGCAGGTGAAGGACGCGTTGCAAATCGCGCAAGACGCGGGAACGCTGGGCGATGCGCTGGGCGGCTTGTTCCAGCGCGCGATCAGCGCGGGCAAACGCGCGCGCACCGAAACTGCCATCGGCGACGGCGCGCGCTCCCTGGGGCAGGTTGCGGTCTCGCTCGCGCGGGAAACGCTGGGCGATTTGAACGATCACACCGCGCTGTTGATCGGCGTCGGCAAAATCAACAAACTTGCGGGGCGCGCGCTCATCGAGAGCGGGTTGCGCTGGTTGCTCGTCGCGAATCGCACGTTCGAACGCGCGGTTGCAGTCGCGCAGTCGCTGGGCGGGCGCGCGGTGCATTTCGACGCGCTGGCGCAAGGGCTCGCCGATGCCGACGTGGTGATCGTGGCGACGGGCGCGCCGCACATCGTTTTGCGCGAAACGGATGTGCGGGCGGCGATGGCGCGGCGCGCGGCGCGTCCGCTCGTCATCATTGATCTGGCGGTGCCGCGCAATGTCGCGCCCAATGCGCGCGCAATCGAGAATGTGCGTGTGTACGATATGGACGATTTGAGCGCGGTCGTCGCGACGCATCATCCCGTTGCCGCGCCCGCGATCGCGGCGGCGGAGGCAATCGTCGCGCAAGAGGTGGCGGCGTTTTTGGAATGGCAGCGCGAGCGCGAGATCGCGCCGCGCATCATCGCGTTGCGCGCGCAGGCGGAGGAGATTCGCCAAGCCGAAGTGCAAAAGTGGTGCGCGCGCGTGGCGCTCACGCCCGAACAGCAGCGCGCGCTGGATGCGCTCGCGGCGTCGCTGACGAACAAGTTGTTGTACGCCGCGGCAAATGCGCTTAGGAATTGAAAACGGACACCGATGCAGGTGTCCGTTTTTTGTTTATGAAAAATGTTCGTCGTTTCTTCGCCGTCAACCAAATTCATGCCCGAAACACTTCCGATGGAGCAGGTCAGCGGGGTATAACTGGAGTTGTTGCAACCACACCACCATTGCCCGCCCGGGTTTAGGCAGGAGTGGACACCAAGCCCTCCGCCTGCTGGTGTTCTTATTCTCATAGGTTGGAACCACATATAAGGATAGTTGGGGTCAGTGCCATCGCGTGGCGTGCAAGAACTGTCAATTGTAGTTTGAGCGCAATATCCGCTATTAGCCCCATCGCAGGTTTTACAAGAGCGGCTAATATCTGCTATTTGACAACCATCAGGACACTCGTGAGTGGCAAAAAACCGACAGGGAAGACACGCTATTCCATATTTATTACATTCACAACCACCTTCAGGCCCAGGCTCACAAGGACCCTTTTCAAGACAGACTTCGCGGTCTACACAAGCCCCGGTACATCCGGCTACGTAGCTGGGGTCAAAGGTGCACATTGGCGCTAGTGGTACACTGCCACCATCAGGTTCAGCTTCCCATTCAGGACATCTGTCATCATGGATACACCATTCAGGCGGGGCGACGACTTTGGGAGGGTCGCCTCCTGGTTCACATTCTGGACACGGGTCGCAAAGAAAATCAAGGCTAGATGCTTCCCAACCACAAGCCATAACCGATTGGTTGGTATACCTTGGCAGTTGGCAGTACAAAACACCAGCGATAAAAACAGAAATAACTACAATAAGCCCAGTTTTCAAAATGTTTTTCATGATGATAATAGATAGACCAATCTAACAAGAAAATAATCGTTGTTTCTTTTTTCGGGCCAAAACAAAGCCACTCTCATCCTGTTGCCAGCTTTGACTTGAGATAAG